>Ga0308171_1000127_pt1 | contig 235092 bp, 223 predicted proteins | sample PhyGR1_FD_202135 | JGI IMG/M metagenome (GOLD analysis project Ga0308171, IMG submission 202135) | Phyllosphere microbial communities from UC Gill Tract Community Farm, Albany, California, United States - DLSLSG.R1 | ecosystem: Host-associated > Plants > Phyllosphere > Unclassified | place...
GCTAAGCCTCTCAGCGCCGATGGTACTGCAGGGGGGACCCTGTGGGAGAGTAGGACACCGCCGGACTTCTTTTCAGTCGAAATGGCCACCCAACGTTGGGTGGCCATTTCGCATTTACGGGCACTTTTCCCCGGGAAGGACAGTCATGTCTACGGACGACGCGAACGATCGCAGGAGCAACGAAGGGCGCTCGGGCGACCGCGCGTCCGGGCGTGGACAGTCCTCCCGTGGCAACGATTCTTCGTCGCGGAGCGACCGCCCGTTCCGTCGCGACGGCGAAGGTTCGGGTCGTGCACGTCGTGAGGGTGACTCGCGTCCGTTCCGCCGTGAACACGATGGTGGCGCGCGCCCTTCCGGTCGCGACGGTGGCGGCACGGGTCGCCCCGCGCGTGACGGTGATCGTCCGGTTCGTCGCGATGGAGATCGGCCTGTTCGTCGGGATGGGGGTCGTCCGTTCCGTGGTGACGGGGATCGTCCGGTTCGTCGGGAGGGTGACCGTCCGGTTCGTCGGGAGGGTGACCGTCCGGTTCGTCGGGATGGTGACCGTCCGGTTCGTCGGGATGGGGATCGTCCGGTTCGTCGGGAGGGTGACCGTCCGGTTCGTCGGGATGGGGGTCGTCCGTTCCGTGGTGACGGGGATCGTCCGGTTCGTCGGGAGGGTGACCGTCCGGTTCGTCGGGAGGGTGACCGTCCGGTTCGTCGGGACGGGGATCGTCCGTTCCGTCGGGAGGGTGACCGTCCGGTTCGTCGTGATGGCGACCGGCCCGTGCGTCGGGATGGGGATCGGCCGTTCCGACGCGATGGCGAGCGGCCCGTTCGTCGTGACGGTGACCGTCCGGTGCGTCGCGACGGCGATCGCCCCGTGCGTCGGGACGGGGATCGTCCCGTCCGTCGTGACGGGGATTCCCGCGGCTTCTCCGGCACGGACCGTCGTCCGACGGGCGACCGTCGTCCGGGTGCCGGGGCGCCCCGCAGGTTCGATCGCGAGGACTCGCGGGCCACGCGGCCGCCTCAGGACCGTCGCGAGCGCGGCCCCGAGATCCCCGAGGAGATCACCGCCTACGATCTGCCGGGCGCGGCGCGCAACGAGTTGAAGACCCTCAGTAAGGACAACGCCGACAACGTCGCCCGCCACCTCGCGATGGCGGCTCGCGTGATCGACGAGGACCCGGAGCTCGCCCACCAGCACGCGCTGGCGGCATCCCGAAGCGCGGGACGCGTTGGCGTGGTCCGGGAGACGGTCGCCATCACTGCTTATGCGGTGGGGGACTTCGCCCTGGCGCTTCGCGAGCTGCGCACGCACCGCCGCATCACGGGCTCCGACGACCAGCTCCCGCTCATCGTCGATAGCGAGCGCGGTGTCGGTCGCCCGGATCGTGCGCTCGAGGAGGGTCGCGCGGTCGACCGGTCGACGTTGTCGGTCCCGGTGCGCGTGCAGCTGGCGATCGCCATGTCCGGCGCGCGACTCGACCTCGGCCAGGCCGATCGCGCTTTGCAAGAGCTCGAGATCCCCGAGGCCGACCCTGACCGCGCGTTCGAATGGAGCCCCGCGCTCTTCTCCGCTCGCGCTGCGGTGCTCGAAGAGCTCGGACGCGCGGACGAGGCCGAAGAGTGGGAGCGTCGCGCGTCGATCGCGGCCGACGCGCTCGACGCGGCCGCCGGTGTCGCCGACCGCGAGGTGATCGTCGTCGAGGAGATCGAGCTCATCGATGACGAAGGCGGTGTGGATGTGGCATCCGGAGTCATTCCCCTCGAGGAGGATCGAGAGGACTCGGTCGAGTCCGGAGGCGACGAGCACGTCGTCGACGTCGACGGAGAGAGTGCCCCCGTCGATGTGAACGCCGACGGAGTCGACGACGTGTCGAGTGACGAGGAAGACGCGCGATGATCTTCGGGCGCAGCACCCCTCCCCCGACGCCCCTCGACGGCATCGACGTCGTGCTGGCCGACCTGGACGGTGTCGTGTACGCCGGGCCGGGTGCTCTCCCGCACGCGGTCGACAGCCTGAACCGCGCCCAGCAGGAGGGGCGCCGGCTCGGGTACATCACCAACAATGCTTCGCGTACCGATGCGTCGGTGGCGGAGCACCTCACCTCGCTCGGGTTGCGTGTCGCGCCGGATGACGTCACGACCAGCCCGCAGGCGGCGATGCGTCTCATGCGCGATCTGGTTCCCGCGGGTTCGACCCTGCTGGTCGTCGGCGGAGAGGGCCTCGTCGTCGAGGTCGAGAAGGCGGGATTCGTCGTGACGCGCAGTGCGGACGACGATCCGGCCGCCGTCGTCCAGGGGTTCGCGCCGGACGTCGGGTGGGTCCATCTGGCGGAGGCGGCCTACGCTCTGGCCACACCGGTCGAACAGGGGGGCATCCCCTGGGTGGCGACCAACTCGGACTGGACCATTCCGCAGGCTCGTGGCATCGCACCGGGCAATGGCACGCTCGTGTCCGCCGTGCACACGGCCGTCGGCCGACTGGCGACGATCGCAGGCAAGCCCGAGCGGCCCATCTTCGACGTCGCCGTCGCCCGTACGGGCGCGCAGACGCCGCTGTTCATCGGCGACCGTCTCGACACCGACATCCAGGGCGCGCGCACCGCGGAGATGCGGTCCTTGCTGGTGCTGACGGGGATCGATCGTCCCAAGCAGATCCTCGCGGCACCGCCCTCGCAGCGCCCGGACTACATCGTTGAAGACCTCCGGCAGTTGTTCGAGCCGTACCCCGCCACGGTCGTCAAGGGCGAACGTACCCGCGTGGGCGATGCGATCGTCGAGATCGACGGCGTCGATCTGCGGATCGTGAACGACGGAGGCCGCCAGATCGACCTCCTGCGCGCGGGGGCCGCAGCCATCTGGAACAGCGGACGGGCGATCTTCGGCTTCCGGGTTCCCGAACAGCTCTACGCGGACCCGTTCCGCGTGCGCTGACGTCGTAGCATGGCATCCATGTCCGACAGCTCCGCCCCGGATGCCGCCGGGCTCATCGATCGGCTGCGCCTCATCGAGGAGCAGCCCCTCGACACCCGCGCGGCCGCCTACGCCGCCGTGCACGAGGAACTGGCTCGACGCCTCGAGTCCGCACCCGCCGATCCGTCCTCGCCGTCGTGACCTCGCGCCTCGACGCCGAACTCGCCGCGCGGGGACTCGCGCGCTCGCGCTCGCACGCGGCGCAGCTGATCTCGGGCGGCCTTGTGACCGTGAACGGACGCGCGGTGGTCAAAGCGGCGGCTCAGGTCGAGGCCGAGAGCGTCATCGAGGTCGCCGGCGCGGACCACTACGTCAGCCGCGGCGCTCACAAGCTGCTCGCGGCTCTCGACGCCTTCGGCCTGGAGGTGCGGGATCGCGTCGCCCTCGACATGGGGGCATCGACGGGCGGCTTCACGCAGGTCCTCCGCGAACGTGGGGCGCGACCGGTGATGGCCGTGGATGTCGGGCACGGACAGTTATCCACCGTCATTGAGGCGGACCCCGACGTGGTGTCGGTCGAGGGGTATAACGTGCGGTTCATGACCGCCGACTCTCTCGCCCACGCCACCGGCGTCGCCGAGCGCGCCACCGTGGTGACGGGGGATCTCTCTTTCATCTCGCTGGAGCACGTGCTGCCCGCCGTGGTCGCCACGGCAGCACCTGACGCCGACATCGTGCTGCTTGTGAAGCCGCAATTCGAAGTGGGGCGTACGTCGGTGAAGGGCGGGCTCGTGACGGACCCGGCGCTGCGGTCGGATGCCGTGCACGGCGTCCTCTGGGCGGCATGGGATGCGGGGCTGAAGACCGCGGGTCTGATCGCGTCCCCCGTCGTCGGCACGCATGGCAACCAGGAGTACGTCGCGTGGTTCTCGGCCACTCGGGGCAGCGACCCCTCAGAATGGGAGAGCACCGTGACCCGACTGACCGGAAGCCGATGACCCCCAGCGATCGCCGAATCCTCCTCGTCGTCCACGCGCGCCGTGACGACACCGTCCATGCCGCCGAGCGCATCCTGACCGCCGTGCGGTCGGCCGGTGCCACACCGGTGGTGTCCGCGGAGGACCGGCCCGAACTGGCGGAGCGGCTTTCGCTCGACGGCGTGCAGACCCTCGGCGTCGACGTGGGTATCGATGAGGTCGAGCTGGCGATCGTCCTGGGCGGCGACGGTACGATTCTGCGGGCGGCCGAGGTCGTCCGCGGCGGAACGGTCCCCATCCTCGGGATCAACATGGGCCACGTCGGTTTTCTCGCCGAGATCGAACGCGACGACATGGACGACGCCGTGCGCCGGGTGATCGACCGCGACTATGTCGTGGAAGAACGTCTCGCTCTCGCCGTGCGTGTCCTCGACGCCGACGACGAGGTCATCTTCGAGACCTGGGCCCTGAACGAGGCCACCGTCGAGAAGGCCAGCCGGGAGCGGATGCTCGAGGTCGTCATGGAGGTCGACGGACGACCGCTGTCGTCGTTCGGGTGCGACGGCATCGTCGTGGCGTCCCCGACCGGGTCGACCGCCTACAACTTCTCGGCCGGGGGGCCCGTCATCTGGCCGACGGTCGAGGCCATCGCCGTCGTCCCCCTCTCGGCACATGCTCTGTTCGCCCGCCCGCTGGTGGTCAGCCCCGACGCCATGGTGGCCGTCGAGGTGCTCGAGCGCACCAGCGGCAGCGGCATCCTGTGGTGCGACGGTCGTCGCTCGCACGAGCTGCCCCCGGGCGCCCGCGTGATGGTGCGCCGTTCGTCGCGCCCCGTCCGCCTCGCACGCCTTCACCCCGCGGCCTTCACCGACCGCCTCGTCCGCAAGTTCCGACTCCCGGTCACGGGATGGCGTGGGATGCCCGGGGGTGCGGCGTGATCGAGGAGATGCGGCTGCGCGACCTCGGGGTCATCGCCGATGCGACGCTTCCGATCGGGCGGGGCTTCACCGCGATCACCGGTGAGACCGGCGCGGGAAAGACGATGGTGGTGACCGGCCTGGGACTGCTGCTCGGCCAGCGCGCGGATTCCGGCGCGGTGCGCAAGGGGGCGGCTCAGGCTGCCGTCGAAGGCGTGTGGCTCGTCCCCGAAGAAGGGGTGGTGGCCGCGCGCGTACGCGAGGCCGGCGGCGACGTCGAGCCCGTCGGCGGCGGGTCCGCCGAGCTCTATCTCGGACGCACCGTCTCGAGCGAGGGGCGTGGCCGAGCCACCGTCGGCGGCCGTACGGCCCCCGCGGGGGTTCTCGCCGACCTGGCCGACGACCTCGTGGTCGTGCACGGGCAGTCCGACCAACTGCGTCTGAAGTCCTCGTCGGCCCAGCGCGAGGCCCTCGACCGCTTCGGCGGTGAGCCCGTCGGCGCCGCTCGGACGGCGTACCGCGCCGCCTGGGACGTCTGGCGCAGGCTGGATGCCGAACTGACCACCCTCACCGCGGACCGCGATGAGCGGGCGCGCGAGGCGGAGCGACTGCGCGCGGCCATCGCCGAGATCGAGGCCGTGGCTCCCGTCGCCGGCGAGGAGGAGGAGCTGGCTCGCCGAGCCGAGCGCCTCGCCAACGCCGAGGACCTGCGCGTCGCCGCCGTGACGGCGCACGCCGCTCTGTCGAGCGAGGACGGCGCACCCGATGTCGTCACGCTTCTGGCAGAGGCCCGCCGAGCCCTCGAGCGGATCTCGGGCAGCGATGAGGCGCTCGCGGAGATCGGCGCGCTCGTCACCGATCTCGGGTACCGCGCGACCGATGCCTCCGTCGCCCTGTCGGGCTACCTCGCCGATCTCGATGAGTCCGGCCCGCACGAGCTGGCCGCGGTGGACGAGCGGCGTGGCGTGATCGCGGGGCTCGTCCGCGCGCACGGTTCCGTGGACGCGGCGATCTCGTTGCTCGAGACGGGCTCGGCCCGCCTGGTCGAGCTCGACGACGACGGCGACCGTCTGCAGCGGCTCGAGACGCAGCGCGACGCGGCCGCCGCCGAGCTCGACGCCGCAGCTGAGGCGTTGACCGCCGCGCGACGCGAGGCCGCCGAACGGCTGAGCGCTGCCGTCACCGAGGAACTGCACGCGCTCGCTCTTCCCGACGCCCGTCTGAGCGTCGACGTGGCGCCCGCGACCCCGGCCGGTCATGGCCGCGACGAGGTCGCGATCCTGCTCGCTCCGCATCCGGGCGCCGACCCTCGGCCCGTCTCGCGGGGGGCGTCGGGTGGAGAGCTGAGCCGTGTCATGCTCGCGATCGAGGTCGTCATCGCGGGTGTCGACCCCGTTCCGACCTTCGTCTTCGACGAGGTCGACGCCGGTATCGGCGGCGCAGCGGCGATCGAGGTCGGCCGTCGTCTCGCCCGGCTCGCCGAGTCTTCGCAGGTGATCGCGGTCACGCACCTCGCCCAGGTCGCGGCCTTCGCCGGGAACCACCTGACGGTCGTCAAGGGGAACGACGGAGCAGTCACGGCATCCAGTGTCCGCCGCTTGGACGGTGCGGAACGCGAAGCCGAGATGGCCCGCCTGTTGTCGGGGCTCAGCGATTCGGATGCCGCTCTGACCCACGCCCGCGAGCTGCTGGAGACCGGGCGATCCCGATGAGGCGACCGACGAGGACGAGCCGGGCAGCCGGTGGCCCTCGTCGTCGACGGACGGGTCTGATCTGACATTCGCCGCCGGTCCGTTCTCTTCGGCCGCGACGTTGAGCTGATCCTTTCACCCACTGTGCGCTCGTCTCCACCGCTGTGGTCGGCACACGCCGACGCGGCATCGTCACGCGAACGTGACGTGGATGTCGGAGGGGGGTGCGACACTCGGAGTCGAACCCCCACACGCGACTGATAGGATCGAAGCCCGTGATGCAGACTTCGGACGCGGGACAATCAGACGGCACGACTTTCACGACGAAGCACATCTTCGTCACCGGAGGTGTCGTCTCCTCCCTGGGAAAGGGCCTGACGGCGGCAAGCCTCGGCAACCTCCTCACGGCTCGCGGTCTCCGCGTGGTCATGCAGAAGCTCGACCCGTATCTGAACGTCGATCCCGGAACGATGAACCCGTTCCAGCACGGAGAGGTCTTCGTCACCGATGACGGCGCCGAGACCGATCTCGACATCGGCCACTACGAGCGCTTCCTCGACATCGAGCTGAGCCAGGCGGCCAACGTCACCACCGGCCAGATCTACTCGCAGGTCATCGCGCGCGAGCGTCGGGGCGAGTACCTGGGCGACACCGTGCAGGTCATCCCGCACATCACCGACGAGATCAAACGTCGCATGCGCCTTCAGGCGAGCGAGCAGCCGCAGCCCGACGTCATCATCACCGAGATCGGCGGCACCGTCGGCGACATCGAGTCGCAGCCCTTCATCGAGTCGGCTCGTCAGATCCGCCACGAGCTCGGACGAAAGAACGTCTTCTTCGTGCACGTCTCGCTGGTCCCCTTCATGGGAGCCTCGGGAGAGCAGAAGACCAAGCCCACCCAGCACTCCGTCGCCACCCTGCGTTCGATCGGTATCCAGCCCGACGCGCTCGTGCTGCGCAGCGACCGGCCGGTCACCGAGTCGAACAAGCGCAAGATCGCGCTCATGTGCGACGTCGACGAAGATGCCGTGGTCAACGCGATCGACGTCCCGAGCATCTACGACATCCCCTCGATGCTGAACGACCAGGGCCTCGACGGGCACATCGTCGACGCCCTCGACCTCGACAAGGCGAGCGACGTCGACTGGTCGCGCTGGCAGCGCGTCCTGCAGGCGGTGCACAATCCCAAGCACGAGGTCACGATCGGTCTCGTCGGCAAGTACATCGACCTGCCCGACGCCTACCTCTCGGTCACCGAGGCCATCAAGGCCGGTGGTTTCGGCCAGGAGACCCACGTGAAGATCACGTGGATCCCCTCCGACCAGTGCGAGACGCCCGAGGGCGCCGCCAAGGCGCTGGGCGCGGTCGACGGCATCATCGTTCCGGGCGGCTTCGGCATCCGCGGCATCGAGGGCAAGCTCGGAGCCTTGCGCTTCGCGCGAGAGCAGGGCATCCCAACGCTCGGCATCTGCCTGGGCCTGCAGTGCATGGTCATCGAGTACGCGCGCACGGTCGCCGGTCTCGACGGGGCGTCGTCGAGCGAGTTCGATCCCGACACCGCGCACCCGGTCGTGGCGACGATGGCCGAGCAGGTCGACATCCTGCAGAGCGGCGACCTGGGCGGCACGATGCGCCTCGGGCTCTACCCGGCGGCCCTCTCGGAGGGATCCCTCGCCGCGGAGGTCTACGGATCGAGCACCATCTCGGAGCGCCACCGCCACCGCTACGAGGTCAACAACGCCTACCGCCAGCAGCTGAGCGACGCGGGCCTGGTGTTCTCGGGCGTGAACCCCGATCTCGACCTCGTCGAGTTCGTCGAGCTGCCGCGTGACGTGCACCCGTACTACATCGCCACCCAGGCCCACCCTGAATTGCGCTCGCGGCCGACCGAGCCGCACCCGCTCTTCCGCGGTCTCGTCGCGGCGGCGTTGGATCGTCACCGCTCGAGCGAGCTGTTCGACGTCGAAGAGGACTGACGTGGAGGAGCTGCGCGACGAGAAGGTCGACCTCGAGCTGGTCTCGACGGACCTCGTCTACGAAGGCGCCGTCTGGGACGTGCGCTCCGACACCGTGCGGTACGGCGACGGCGAGATGACCCGCCAGTACGTCGAGCACCCGGGTGCGGCCGCGATCGTCGCGCTCGACGACGACGAGAACGTCGTGCTCATTCAGCAGTACCGCCACCCCATCAAGGAACGCGACTGGGAGATCCCGGCCGGTCTCCTCGACGTGGCCGGCGAGCCTCCTCTCGAGACGGCGAAGCGCGAGCTGACCGAGGAGGTCGACCTCGAGGCCGACCGCTGGCAGCATCTCGTGTCGATCCACACCACGCCCGGGGGAAACGACGAAGTCGTGCACCTCTTCCTCGCCCGCGGTCTGCGCAGCGTCGAGACCGACTACGAGCGGGAGCACGAGGAGTCCGACATGCGCGTCGAACGCGTGCCTCTCGCGGACGTGATCGACGGAGTGCTCGCGGGACGCCTGCGCAACGGCATCCTGGCCACGGGCGCTTTGGCTGCCGCAGAAGTGCTGCGCCGCGAGGCGTCCACCCGCTGACGTGGAACTCGAGCGGGCGGTCGAGGCCTACCTCCGGCACGTCGCCCTCGAGCGCGGTCTTTCCGACCACACGGTGTCGGCCTACCGCCGCGACCTCGCGGTGTACGTCGAGTGGCTCCGCGCGCGCGGCCTCGGCGCCGTCGAAGAGGTGACTCCCGCCCTCGTCGCGGACTTCGCGGGGGAGCGGGCCTCGACGGAACCGCCGCCCGCGTCGTCGTCGCTCGCTCGTCTGCAATCGTCGGTGCGCGGATTGCACCGGTTCCTCGTGCGGGAAGGTCGGGTCGACGCGGACCCGAGCGGCAGACTTCGACCCCCGAAAACCCCGCGGCGGCTCCCGAAGGCGCTGACCATCACGCAGATCGACGAGCTCCTGGATGCCGCGGGTCCCGCGCCGGGATCAGCGGACGCGTCCGCGGCGGAGCCGTCGGCGGTCCGCGACCGGGCCCTGCTCGAGCTGTTGTACGCGACCGGGGCGCGCGTCTCGGAGATCGTCCAGCTCGACGTCGACGACACCGCCCACGGAGACCTTCTGCGCGTGCGCGGAAAAGGCGACAAGGAGCGCGTGGTGCCGGTGGGGTCGTACGCGCAAGCCGCGATCGAGGCCTACCTCACCCGGGTACGCCCGGCCTGGGCGGCGAAGGCGCGTGCGACGCCTCGGCTGTTCCTGGGCGTGCGCGGTGCCCCGCTGTCGCGCCAGAGCGCCTGGCTCATCATCCAGGCCGCGGCGGAGCGCGCGGGACTGACGGCCCACGTGTCGCCGCACACGCTGCGCCACTCCTTCGCCACCCACCTGTTGCAGGGCGGTGCCGACGTGCGGGTCGTGCAAGAACTACTCGGTCATGCCTCGGTGTCGACGACGCAGATCTACACGCACGTGTCGGTCGACGCGCTCCGCGACGTGTACGCGACGTCTCACCCTCGGGCGAGGTAGGGACGGCATCCGGCGCCTTCGGCGGGTGAGGGGACCGGGGCGGTGCGGGTACGGGGCCCGACAGCGCCCTGAGACACTAGAGGGATGACCGCCACCCTCGTCGCACAGGGCCTCGCCGGGGGCCACGGACACCGCACGCTCTTCGACGGCGTCGACCTGACGGTCGCACCGGGAGACGTCGTCGGTGTGGTCGGGGCGAACGGGGCCGGTAAGTCGACTCTGCTGCGCCTGCTCGCCGGCGTCGACGAGCCGCAGGCGGGAACGGTCAGCCTCGCTCCCGCCGACGCGTTCGTCGGCTGGCTGCCGCAGGAACACGAGCGCGTGGCCGGAGAGACGGTCGCGCAGTACATCGCCCGACGGACGGGCGCCGCCGAGGCGACCCGCGAGATGGATGCCACGGCGGCAGCGCTCGGCGACCCTGCGGCTGTCGGAGCCGACGACGCCTACGCCACAGCCCTCGAACGATGGCTCGCAAGCGGCGCCGCCGACCTCGACGAGCGGATGCCGGTGGTGCTCGCCGACCTGGGGCTGGAGGTCGGTGCGGATGCCGAGATGACGGGTCTGTCCGGAGGCCAGGCCGCGCGCGTGGGTCTGGCAGCTCTGCTGCTGTCGCGTTTCGACATCGCCCTGCTCGATGAGCCGACCAACGACCTGGACCTCGACGGGCTGGAGCGTCTCGAGACGTTCGTGCGCGGGCTCCGCGGCGGCGTCGTGCTCGTGAGCCACGATCGCGAGTTCCTCGCCCGTTCGGTGACGCGCGTGCTGGAGCTCGACCTCGCGCAGAACTCCCACCGGGTCTACGGCGGCGGGTACGACGCGTACCTCGAGGAGCGCGCCACGCTGCGGCGTCAGGCGCGCGAGAAGTACGAGGAGTACGCCGACACCAAGGCCGACCTGGTCTCGCGCGCCCGCACGCAGCGGGAGTGGTCCAGTCAGGGCGTCCGTAACGCGATGAAGAAGTCGCCCGACAACGACAAGATCCGCCGCAAGGCCGCCACGGAATCGAGCGAGAAGCAGGCGCAGAAGGTGCGCCAGATGGAGAGCCGGATCGCCCGTCTCGACGAGGTCGAGGAACCGCGCAAGGAGTGGCAGCTCGAGTTCACGATCGGTTCGGCACCGCGGTCCAGCTCCGTCGTCTCGACCCTGTCGGGCGCGGTCTTCCGCCAGGGCGACTTCGCCCTCGGTCCTGTCTCGCTGCAGGTGAATGCGGGGGAGCGCATCGGTATCACGGGGCCGAACGGTGCCGGAAAGTCGACGCTGCTGCGTGGCATCCTGGGCCGTCAGACGCCGGACGAGGGGTCGGCGAGCCTGGGCGCGAGCGTCGAGATCGGCGAGATCGACCAGGCCCGGTCGCTGTTCGTGGGAGAGCGAGCGCTCGCGGAGACGTTCGAGGGGTTCGTGCCCGAGATGAACGCCGGCGAGGTGCGAACGCTGTTGGCCAAGTTCGGTCTCAAGGCCGACCACGTCACGCGTCCGGTCGACGGGCTGTCGCCGGGAGAGCGCACGCGCGCGGGGCTCGCTCTGCTGCAGGCGCGCGGGGTGAACGTGCTCGTGCTCGACGAGCCGACGAACCACCTCGATCTGCCGGCGATCGAGCAGCTCGAGCAGGCGTTGGAGTCGTACACGGGGACGCTGCTGCTGGTCACGCACGACCGACGCATGCTTTCGGCGGTGCAGACCGACCGTCGCTGGCGCGTCGAGGCCGGGCAGGTCACGGAGCTGTAGAGCGGTCAGGGCCACCCGGCCCCGGTGCGCTGTCCGGCCTCGTCGAGCGTGTGCCGGCCGCCGGCCCCGGTGCGCTTGCCCGGCGGGGCCGACCGTGCCTCCGGGCAGAGCGGCCCCGGCCTACGATCCGAGGCGCGGGTGGGACGCCGCCGAGCCCGCCGGAGCTTGTGCAGAAACGCTTTCCACGCCCAGAAACGCGTGCGGCACGTGTTTCTGGGCGCAGATCGCGTTTATGCGTGGGGAAGGGGTCGAGTCAGCGGCCTTGGCGCTTCTTGTAGGGCTTGGGCTCGCCCTTCACGATCGGGGCGCGGCCCTTGCCCTTGTTCGCCTTCGCTTTGCCGCCGCCGGGAGCCTTCTGCCGGGGCGCCGCGGGAGGAGCATCGGCGATGCGACGCTGGGCCTCCTCGAGCAGCAGTTCACCGGCCGGCAGCAGCCGCGTGGGCGCCGTGCGCTGCACGAGGGGCTGGCCGACCTCCTCCTCGAGCTTGTCGACGGTGGTGTACAGCGAGGCGAGGGGGATACGCAGCTTGTCGGCCGCGCGCGGGAAGTGCAGCTCCTCTGCGAGGGCGGCGAACCGGACGAGGTGCTCGAGCTTCATGGCATCCATTCTCCCGTGTTGCGAGGTGCGGCGTTGAGCGTCCAGGACACGCCACCTCGCGCGGGGCGGAGGCGGCGTGTCCTGGACACTCGACGGGAGGGGACGACGGAGCCGCGGGTCAGGCGGCGGCCGCGGCGAGGAAGCGGTCGGCGGTGCGCAGCGACAGGGCCATGATCGTCAGCGCGGGGTTGGCCGCGATGGCGGAGGGGAAGACCGAGTTGTCGCAGATCCAGAGGTTCGGGATCTCGTGCGAGCGCCCGTCGGCGTCCACCACGCCGTCGGACGGGTCGTTCGACATGCGGCACGTGCCGATGGTGTGCGCGGTGCGGGCGAGGACCATGGTCTCGCGAGCCCCGGCGGCCTCCATCACCCGCAGCATGAACGCGGTGGCGTGCTTGTCGATCGCCTTCTCGTTCTCACCGGCGGTGAAGCTCACCCGAGCGCGGGGGATGCCGAACTCGTCGGTCTCGTCGACCAGCTCGAGCCTGTTGTCGTCCGACGGCAGGCAATCGGCGTTGATGCCGATACCGGCCATGAACCGTGACTGATCCAGCCGCTGCATGAGCTCGGGACCCCAGAGGCCGCCGCCGCGCACGAGCGTGGTCGAGAAGGTCAGGGGCATGACGCCGAGGCTCTGCACGAGGTAGCCGCCGGCGAAATCCGCATCGGCGGGACGCATCATGTCCTCGCTGATGAGCGACGAGGGGTATCCGCGGTGCCCGCGCACCGGCTCGTCGAACCGCCCCCACACCTGGGTGGCGCCGTGGGCGAGGAAGTTGCGGCCGACCTGGCCGTTGTCGTTCGCCAGGCCCGTGTGCAGCAGCAGGCGCGGCGTCTCGACGCCCCCACCGGCCAGGACGAGTGCGCGACAGCGCTGGCGACGATCGACGCCGCCCTTGCGGTACACGACCGCCTCGACACGGCCGCGGGCGTCGAGCTCGATCCCGTGCACCATCGACTCGCTGCGGATCTCGGCGCCGGCCGCGACCGCCGCGGGCAGATATGTGTTCGCGGTGGAGGCCTTGGCATCCACCCGGCATCCCTGGTGACATTCTCCGCAGTTCACGCAGGCGCTGCGCTCGCCGTGGTGGTCTTGCAGCCGTGCCCGCGTGAGCACCGCCGCGGGCGCGTCGGCCCAGCGGACGCCGAGGGCCTCGCAGCCCTTCGCGACGAGATTCGCCGGGGCGTTGCGCTTCGCCGGGGCGTAGGCGTATCGGCGCGACGGATCCCAGGGGTACGGGGTCGGTCCGGACACACCGATGTCCCCCTCGACGCGCTCGACGTAGGAGAGCAGTTCGTCGGGGTCGACCGGCCAGTCACGGCCCACACCCGACTCGGTGCGCAGCGCGAGGTCGCGGCGATCCGGGCGCGGGGTGAACGCGCCCCAGTGCAGCATCGAGCCGCCGACGCCGCGTCCGCTGTTGTTCGGGCCGAAGGCCGTGGGGTCGTCGCCGCCGCTGAGCCGCTCCGACATCCAGTTGATCTCGACGGCCTCGGTCTCGTCGGGGGTGAGGTCGTCGAGCGAGAAGTGCCGCCCCGCCTCCAGAGCCACGACGGTGAGTCCCTTACGCGCCAGCTCGGCGGTGAGGGGGGCGCCGCCGGCACCGGTTCCGACCACCACGACATCGACGATCTCCTCGTCGGTGTAGGTGCGCATCGCTTCGAGGTTCATGCCGCGTCTCCCGTCGCGATCGTGCCGCCGACGTTCGCCGGCTCCCAGTCTTCGCGGCGTCCGAGACGCAGCTCCACGTATCCGCGGATGGGTCTGCCGCCGGTGGCGAAGCCGTCGTACCCGACGCGCGCCATGCTCGCCGGGTGCGCGAGCCACTGGCGGACCAGGTCGTTCCGTACGTCTTCGAGCCACGTCTCGAGCTGAGCGGAGTCGAAGGGACCCTCGGCATCCGACTCGCCCTCGACGGCGGCGCGGAAGGTCTCGGCTCGCTCGGCGGGATCGGTGGGCCAGGTGGTCGCCAGTTGGTCGAGCCCGGTGCGGTACGCCTCGACGTCGACGGGCAGGTCGGCGTTGCGCCAGCCGTCCCCCTCGCCGCGGGCGAGCTGCGCGTCGACGCGTCCGGCGATGTCGATCGCCGGCCCGTCCTGCGGAACGACGAGGTCGGCGATCTCGCGCAGCAGGGTCAGCTGCGCCAGGTTCAGCGCCGCGGGAGCGTAACCGCGGTCGTCGGGCATGCCACGGCGGGCCAGGATGCCGCGGACCCGGCCGTCGACGCGATCGCCCGCGATCAGACGGGCCCAGTCCTCCGGCACCACGGGTCCGACCCGCACCTCGTCCGCGATGAAGCGGGAGATCGCCTCGGCCGCCTCGGCCGGGCGCTCCAGCGGGATCATGTGTCCCGTGTCGGGGAGGGCCCTGAACCGCGCGCGGGGGTAGACGGAGGCGAGCAGCTCGGGCTGGGCGGAGGCGCCGAGATCGGCGTCGTCGGTGCCGGCGAGCACGAGCACGGGCAGGTCGAGCGTTTGCACCTCGACGGTCGCGTCGACGCGGCTCCCCGTCTCGAGCCACGCGCGCCACGCGGTGGGCGAGGTGCGGCGGAGGTCTGCGAGGGCGAGCGAGTGCGCCCCGGCATCGAGGGGTTCGGCCGTGTTCTGGTCGATGAAGGTCTCGGCGTCGTGCTCGGAGATGGCTCCTTCGTCGACCCACGAGAGCATCCGCTCACGACGCTCCTCGTCCATGGGTTCGGGGCGTGGCGGAGAGGGCGCCATCAGCACCATGCCGCGCAGCCCGAAGAGAGGGGCCTCGCCGCGGAGCACGCGCGCTGCGACCAGAGCGGCGATCTTGCCGCCCATGCTGTGGCCGCCGAGCATCCACGGACCGTTCGCGTGCTCGGAGAGGTGCCGGACGACGTGGTCGACGGTCTCGTCGAGCGTGGCGTCAGGGGCGCTCGCGGCGGAGCCGAAACCGGGCAGGTCGATGCCCTGCACGCGCACGTCGCCCGCGAGCTCGTCGGCGAGACGGTCGAAGGATCCAGAGCTGGCCCCCAGCGCGTGCAGCAGGTACAGGGTGAGGGGTGCCCCGTCTGTGGCGGGAGCGGATTCGGTGGGCATGCACTCACGCTCGCTTACGAGAGGGGCCGCGGAGGGTCGCTTGCGCAACGGCACGATTTGCGCAAGCACCGCGGCGGGACGATCGGCGGTGCGGGGACCGCGTACCGAACTCCTGAGAAGCGGCGGCCCTCGCCGCGTGGTGCGGGGCCGCCACCCGGTATGCGAGGTCGGGCCGCGCGGACCTCAGGAGATTCGCACACGACGATCGCCCCGTCCGCACGCGGCGGGCCGGGGCGATCGGGGCGCACGGGTTACGGCGTGACCATGCCGCCGTTGACGTTCAGGGTCTCGCCCGAGACGTAGCTCGACTCCGCAGAGGCGAGGAAGACGAACGCCGGTGCGATCTCTGCGGGCTGACCGGCGCGCTGGTACGTGCTCTCGTCGTCGAAGTGCTCCATCTGGTCGTCGGAGACGCCCTGGCTCACCTGCAGCGCCGACCAGGTGGGCCCCGGGGCGACGACGTTGACCCGGATGCCGCGCGAGGCGAGCTGCTGCGCGAGGCCCTTCGACAGGTTGTTGATCGCGGCCTTGGTCGCGGCGTAGTCGAGGCGATCGGGCGCGGGAACATAGGCCTCGAGCGAGGCGGTGTTGATGATGGTGCCGCCCTCGGGAAGGTGGGCCAGCGCCGCCTTCGTGATCCAGAACGGGGCGAACACGTTCGTGCGGAAGGTCTGCTCGAACTGCTCGTCGGCGAGGTCGTCGACCTTGTCCACCATCACCTGCTTGCCGGCGTTGTTCACGACGATGTCGAGACCGCCGAGTGCCTCGGCGGTGCGGGCGACGAGCTCACGGCAGGCCGCGGGATCGGTGATGTCGGTCGCGATCGAGACGCCGGTGCGGCCGGCATCCCGGATCTGCTCGAGGATGTGGTCGGCGTCGCGCTGCTCGTCGGGCAGGTGCACGATCGCCACGTCGGCGCCTTCGCGGGCGAATGCGATCGCCACGGCGCCGCCGATGCCGGAGTCGCCGCCGGTGATGAGGGCCTTGCGGCCGACCAGGCGGCCGAGTCCGCGGTAGGTCTTCTCGCCCAGGTCGGGCACCGGAGTCATATCCGCCTGGACGCCGGGCTCGGGCTGGTGCTGCACGGGCGGCTCGACGCGCGCGTAACGAGTGACGGGATTGTCGAAGGTGAACTGATCGCGATCGGAGGTCATGTTCCGACGTTAGGCAGAGCCGGCGCCGCGGTGCGCGGCCTTGACGGGAGAGCGGATGCCACGCAGGCTCAGGACACCCCGCCCCGGTCGACGAGACGCGTCGACACGAGGTGCGTGTGGGATCCCGTCGCGGGGTCGGCTCCCCGCGCCAGCAGTGTCTCGGCGGCGCGCGTGCCGAGCTCCGTCACGTCGTAGTCGACGATGCGGATGCGGCGGGGGAGCAGGCGGGAGAGCTCGAAGTCGTCGAAGCCGGCGATGGCGACCTCGGCGCCGCGAGGCAGGATCGCCTCGAGAGCCCCGATCGTGACGCGGTTGTTCGCGCAGAAGACCGCCGTGGGCGGGTCGGCTGAGTCGAGGAGCCGGTGAACCGCGTCACGGGTGACGGCGGGGGTGTGCAACCCGTCGACGACCAGGGCGGGGTCGAGCGTGAGACCCGCGGCGGCGAAGGCCTCGCGTGCTCCGGCGAGGCGCTCGACCATCGTGTAGATCTCGGCGGAGTCGAGCAGGACGGCGATACGGCGGTGCCCGCTCTCGAGCAGCTCGGCGACGGCTGAGCGAGACCCGCCGCGGTTGTCGAGCAGGATCGCGTCGGCGGGGACGCCGCTGCCGGGACGGTCGAGGAAGACCACCGGCGTTCCCAGCTCGACCTCGCGGGAGAGGTAGGAGTGGTCGGCCGCGGTGGGGACGACGATGAGGCCGCCGATCTGACGCTGGCACAGGTCGAGGGCGAGGGTGCGTTCCAGATCGGCATCCTCTTCGCTGGATGCCATGACCAGGTGCATGCGCTCGCGCGTGGCGATCGCCGAGACGGCGGCCGCGACCGCCATGTAGAACGTGTTCGAGAGGTCGGCGGCGACGAAACCGATCGTGTCGCGGTTGCCCGATCGCAGGCTGGCGGCAAGGGAGTTGCGGTGGTAGCCGAGCCGGCCGACCGATGCGAGCACTCGCTCGATCATGGCGGGGTCGACGTTCGGCTCCCCGTTGACCACGCGCGAGACGGTCTTCAGGCTCACCCCGGCGTCGGCGGCGACGTCGATCATGGTGGGCCGGCCGGTCTTGCGCATGCGTCTCCTCGGGTGGTGCCGCGCGGGGTCGGCACCCTTCGAGCATACGGATACCGCCGGTGGCGCCGGAGAACGCGGAAGAGGGGGTGCCCGCACGCGGCGGGCACCCCCTCTTCCCGTCGTCACGCCTCGGGCGTGACCTGCGCACCCGTCTCGTGCGAGGCGATCGCCGCGGCGAAGAGGCGGTGGGTCAACGCGGCCTCTTCGGGGCGGACGCAGCCGAACCCGTCACCGAGCTCACCGACGAACTCGGCGAGGAAGGCCGCCCACATCTGCAGGATGGCATCCGAGAACCCCGACTCGAAGTTCGGGCCCGTCACCGTCGGCCACACCGACTGGCTGCCCGCGTCGATGCTCTGCCAACTCTGCTCGCGGCCGATCCCGGGAACGTCGACGAAGGCGAACACCTCGACGCGCTTGGGGTTCTTGGTGCTGAAGCGCACGCCGCCCGACATGCCGATGGCTTCGAACTCCCACGTGTTCTTCTGCCCGGGCGCGATGCGCTTGGTCTCGGTGGTGAGGGGGAACGGGGCGCCGTCGTGGCGCGCCCACGAGTGGATGACCGCGTTGTCCCAGGTGTCGCAGGGCTGGAGCGTGCCGTCGGGGCCGGGACGCTCGGTGACGATGTCCTGCAGGATGCCGACAACCTTCTCGGGCGTCCATCCCAGGCGCAGCGGCACGTGCCACGTGTGCATGCCGAGGTCGTTGAGCACACCGGCGTCGCCGCAGAACTGCTTCTGCCGCTTCCAGTTGAGGGGCTTGTTCACATCGATGTCGCTCGAGTGCAGGAACGTGCATTTCGCCTCGACGATGCGGCCCAGCGCGCCGGAGCGGACGTAGTCGACCGCCCACTGCGCGCCGGGGAAGAACGGCATCTCGCTGGAGACGCGGACGAACGACCCGGGCGTTTCGTCGATCGCGGCGACCACCGCGTCGGCGGCGGCGCGGTCGATGCCGAACGGCTTCTCGGCCAGCAGCGCCTTGCCGGCGCGGACGGTGTCGACGTAGAGACGCTCGTGCAGATCGTGCCGCACGGCGATGTACACGACGTCGACGCGGGGGTCGGCGAGGAGCTCGTGGTGGTCGGTCGTGGTGAGCTGCACCGTGTCGATGCGCTCGAAGAACGACAGCGCCGCCGGGTTGATGTCGCAGACCGCGACGAGCTCGGGCTCGGCTGGGTGGTCGATGAGAGCGGGCCAGCGGCGAAGCGCCGCGGCGATCTCGCGCCCCATGAGGCCACCGCCGATGATGCCGACGCCGATCTTCCTGCCGGTCATGCGCGGTCTCCTTCGTCGGTGCCGCCGATGAGGGCGAGGGCCTCGTCGACCGAGGCGTCGTCGTGCACCACGGCCATGAGGGCCGCGGTGATGCCGGCCGGGTCGCGGTGCTGGATGACGTTGCGACCGTAGACGATGCCGCGAGCACCCTGCTCGAGCACCGCCTTCGTGCGCTCGAGCAGCGTGCGGTCGTCGACCCGCCCCCCGCCGCGCACCAGCAGGGGGGTGTCGCCGGCGGCCTGGATGACCCGGTGGTACTCGGTGATGTCGTCGGTGGGGTCGGCCTTGATGAGGTCGGCACCGAGCTCGCGTGCCTGGCGGACGAGGGTGACGACCTTGGCGGTGTCGCCGTCGACGCCGTAGCCGCCGGTACCGGGCTTGGTCTGCATGACGAGCGGCTCGATCATGAGCGGCATCCCGTACTTCTCGGCGTCGCTGCGCAGGGCGAGGATCGAGCGGATGCACTGCTCGCGCACCTGCGGTTCGCCGGGCAGGTCGAGCAGGTTCACGCACACGGCGACGGCGTCGAGGCGGACGGCGACCTCGATGGCATCCGGGACGTGGATGCTGTGCAGCGGCGTCTCGAGCGGGTCGCCGTAGACGTTGGCGATGTCGGTGCGCAGCACGAGTCCGGGCTTCTGCTTGCCGGGGACCGACTGCAGCAGCGGCGCCTGACCGAGCGTGAGCTGCACGGCATCGGGACCGGCGTCGACGAGGGTCGCGACGGTCTTCGCCATGTCTTCGATGCCGGTGAGGAACGAGTGTTCGTGGAAGGCGCCGTGGTCGACGGCGACGTCGAGGGCGCGGCCGGAGCGCGCGTTGAAGAGGCGGTTGAGGCGGGGTTTCGACATGGGGTGTGGGTCTCCGAAGCGTCGTGTCGGGGCGCGGCTCTGCGCTCGACGGTCAGTATGCGGGGAGCAAGACAACGTTGTCAATCACTGCTAGCGTGAGCCGCGTCACGGCGAGGAAGGCGGGGCTCATGGGTGAGCTGTACGGGCGGTCGATCGAAGGCGCGCGACGGCGCGTGGGTTCTGCCACGGCCCTGGCGGCCGTGGAGGCGTCGGTGCGCACGGATGGGCCGGATGCCGGAACCCGGCGCCTGCGGCTCATCGCCGGCGACCTGGACGTCGAGCTGCTTCCCGACCGCGGGCTCGATCTCGGCCAGGTGCGACACCGCGGCGTGCCCCTGGCGTGGGTCTCGCCCACCGGTTGGCCGCGCCCGGGGGCGAGCGGTTTCGGCGCGGCGTTCGGCGGCGGTCTCGTAACCACCTGCGGGCTGCTCTCGTTCGGCCCGCCGTCGGTCGACATCGAGGGGGAGCATCCGCAGCACGGTCGTTACAGCGGACTCTCGGCATCCGTCGTCCGGGCCGAGGCGGGGCATGACGCCGTGGTCGTCGAGGCCGTGGTGGTCGAGGCGACCGTTCTCGGCGCGCACCTCGAGCTGCGGCGGAGCGTGCGGCTCCCGCTCGGCGAGGGGCGCATCGAACTGCGCGACGAGATCGTGAACCGCGGCTCGCGCGAGGTCGAACCCATGGTGCTGTACCACGTGAACCTCGGTTGGCCGCTGGTGGACGCGGGCACGGTCCTGCGCTCGCCGGCGGAGAGTGTGCGCGCGCGCGACGTCGCCGCGGAGGCGGGGTTGTCGTCGTGGGCGGAGTTCCCCGAGCCGTCGGCGCGCTATCCCGAGCAGGTATTCGCGCACCAACTGCCGACCGATCGCCGCGTGAGCGCCGAGGTGGTCGCGGCGTCGGGACTCGGCATCCGGATCTCGTTCGACACCGCCCGGTTGCCGGGGATGTTCCAGTGGCGGGTCGCTCAGGAGGACGGGGTGGTGCTCGGGGTGGAGCCGGCCACGGCGCCGACGATCCTGGGTCGGGGTGATGCGCGAGCGCGCGGACTGCTGCGTCCGCTCGCGCCGGGCGCATCGTGGGACCTCGGTCTCGACATCGATGTCATCGAGATCCATCCGTGACTTGACAACGTTGTCCCGTCGGGCTCATGCTGTCTCCATCGAGGCCCGCCCCAGGGTTCCCTCCCGAATGACAACGATGTCGGAGATGCGATGACGCACGATGAGCGACGGACCGTGACCGCGGTCGCCGAGGCCGCGACGGCCCGCCCGCGCGCTCGGCTCATCGACGTCGCGACGGCAGCGGGCGTGAGCCCCAAGACCGTGTCGCGCGTCATCAACGACGAAGCCGGCGTCCTCCCCGGAACCCGCGACCGCGTGCTGCAGATGGTGCGCGACCTGGGCTTCGTCCCCGACCGCAGCGCTCGCGAGCTCAAGCGTCGCGAGGCCGACACGATCGGCATCCTGATCGATGCGATCAGCGACCCGTTCTTCGCCGCCTTCGTGAGCGTGGTCGAAGAGCTCGCGATCGCCGAGGGCCTGAGCGTGATCTTCGCCAGCACCGGCTACGACGCGGCGCGTGAGACGGCCCAGCTCGACCGCTTGACCGGCCACCGTCTCGCCGGTCTCATCGTGGCGCCGGTCGCGGTCCCCGCCGCGGTCCTCGCGGGGCTGCGCCACCGCTGCCCGGTGGTGACCGTCGACCGCGTGCGCTCCGGGATCGACTCCATCGTCATCGACGACTTCGGGGCCGCGGCCGAGGCCACCGCCGCCCTGCTCTCGCACGGCCACCGTCGCGTCGCCTTCATGGGCGAGGACGTGCCGTACCCCACGGTCAGCGACCGCCTCGCCGGGTACCGTTCGGCGCTCGAGGCGGCGGGCGTGGCGTTCGACCCCTCGCTCGTCGTCACGCACGAGCGATTCCGTGCGGGAGAGGCCGCCGAAGCCTCGCTGCTGCTCGGGCGCCCCGACGCTCCCACCGCCCTGCTGTGCGCGACGAGCCTCGCCGCGATCGCGACCGTTCGGGCAATCCGTGCGCGCGGACTCCGGATGCCGGCTCTCATCTCGTTCGGCGACTTCACCCTCGCCGAGGTGCTCGAACCGGGCATCACCTACGTCGACCACGACCCCCGTCTGCTCGGCGCGGCGGCCTTCCGGCGCCTGCGCCACCTGGCCCTGCATGCCGACGACGCCCCGACCCGCACGGTCGTGCCCACGCGCCTCGTGCCCCGCGGTTCGGGCGAGGTGCCCTTCGCCGGATCGGTCGAGCGCAGCGGAACCGGATCCGTCTCGGCATCCGCTCCGATGGCGTTGCATCCGTCCGATTCCGTGACCGCGGCGCGCACGTCGCCCGCGGTGGTCGCCCTCGTCCACCCCGAGCCGTCCGGCGCTGTCGCCGTCCCGGCCGCAGCCTCCCTGGGAGCCCCGTCATGAAGCCCGTCCTGCTGCCTCCCCATCCCGTGCAGCACTTCTACCTCGGCGGCGACCGCATCGCGGCGCTGCGGGGCATCGTCCCCGAGACCGACCGGCAGCCCGAGGAGTGGCTCGGATCAACCGTGTCGCGCTTCGGCTCCGACACGGTCGGTCTCGCCGTCACCGACGGCGGCGACTTCCTGCGCGACCTCGTCACCGCCGATCGCGCCTCGTGGGTGGGAGCGCGCGGGGGGCGGGATGCCGCCGACCTCGGCATCCTGGTCAAGCTCCTCGACGCGCGGCAGCGGCTTCCCGTCCACGTGCATCCGGGTCGGGAGTTCGCCACCGCGCACCTCGACTGCCCGTACGGCAAGACCGAGGCCTGGTACGTGCTCGAGACCGAGGACGACTGCGCCGTGCACGTCGGCTGGAACCAGACCGTCGACCGCGACGAGCTGGACCGTCGCCGCGACGCGCAGGACAGCGAGTGGATGCTCTCGCGCATGAACCGCGTGGTCGTGCGCCCCGGCATGGGTGTTCTCGTCCCCGCCGGCACCGTGCACGCGATCGACGGAGGCATCTTCGTCGCCGAGGTGCAGGAGCCGACCGACTTCTCGATCCTGCTGGAGTGGTCGGTCACGACCTCGACGCGCGAGGAGTCGCACCTCGACCTCGGATTCGACGCGGTGATGCCCGCGGTCTCGACCCAGAAGCTGGATGCCGAGGCCCTCGGTGCCCTGATCAGCACGACGGGCACGACGCCGGCGGGGGCGGACTTCCGCTCGCTGCTGCCCGCGGTCGCCGACCCCTACTTCCGCCTCTTCGACGCGGCGGGGGAGACCGCGGCGCGCGAAGCCGGGTTCGCGGTGGTGCTGGTGCGCGAGGGATCCGGCGCGCTGGTGTCGGACGCCGGATCGATAGACATCGAGCGCGGTCAGGTCTACGCCGTGCCGTACGCCTTCGGTGCCTGGCGCCTGTCCGGCGAGGCCGAGGTCCTCATCGCCGCTCCCGGCGCCGGCTGGCCCGGCACCCTCCGCGGAGGTGAGGTGCGATGAGCGACTACGTCGTCGGCGTCGACATGGGCAGCACCAGCACGAAGCTGCTCGTCGCCACCCCCGAGGGGCGTCAGGTGCTCGTGGTGAGCCGCCCCTCGCCCTGGACCAACCTCGACCACGGTCGGGCCGAGATGCCCGCCGACCGCGCGATCGCCCTCGTTCGCGAGCTCGCCGCCGAGGCCGACGCCCGTCTCGGCGAGGGCTACCGCGTCCTCGCGCTCGGCGTCTCGGGCATGGCGGAGGCGGGGGTGCTGCTCGATGCCGCAGGCACCGCGCTCGCGCCGATCATGGCCTGGTTCGACCCGCGGGGGGCCGCCCAGATCGTCGCGACGCCCGAGGAATTCCGCGCCGAGTTCCCCGGTCGTACCGGCTTGCCGGTGGGGCCGCTGGCCTCCATCGCCAAACTCCTGCACCTGCGCGACAGCGGGATCGAGCTCGCGGGGACGACGTTCCTCAACGTCCCCGAGTTCGTCGTGCACGCCCTCGGCGGCCCGCGGGTGGCCGAGTACTCGCTCGTCTCGCGCACCGGTCTCATCGATCAGGACGACAGCACCCCGTGGCAGGCCGCCCTCGACGTGCTGGGCGTCGACGAGTCGATCCTCGGTGCGCGCGTGAGCGCCGGAGAGGCCGTCGGCGTGCTGACCGACGACACGATGCCCGCGGGCTTCCGAGGCGCGGTCCTCACCATCGCCGGCCACGACCACCTGGTGTCCGCCGTCGCCGTCGGAGCCACGCACACCGGCCAGCTCTACGACTCCATGGGTACGGCCGAGGCCCTCGTGCGCGTGCTCGACGACACCCTCCCCTTCGCCGCGCGCGAGCGCCTCGCCCACGCCGGCATCAACTGCGTGCGCCACGTCATCCCGGGCAAGTACGTGCTGCTCGCGGGGACGAAGTCGGGCCTGCTCATGCGTCGCGTGCTCCAGCTGCTCGGGATCACGGATGCCACGGGCCGCGCGGTCGTCGACGAGGCCGCCCTCGCCCTCCCCGTCGACGGAACGCTCGCCGATGGGGGCCTCGAGGTCTCGGGCGCCCGCAACGACGACGGCGTTCTCAAGATCGTCGCCCAGAGCGACGGGCTCAGCCCCGCCGAACTGTTCGCGGCGAGCCTGCGCCACGGCAACGACATGCTCGCCGAGTGCATGGCGGCGATGGACCGCGAGGTGGCCCCGCCGACCTCGACGGTGCTGACCGGGGGCTGGTCGACCATGGCATCCGTCGTCCGCTCGCGCTCGGCGCTGCTGCCCGAGGTCACCGTCTCGACCCACGACGAGGGCACCGCCTACGGGGCGGCGCTGTTCGCCGCCTTCGCCGCCTCGACGGAACCGTTCGACACGGTCGCCTCGACCTTCCTGTCTTCGTCCCTCATCCTCACCAACGAAAGGAGCTGACGATGTCGTCAGTCACAACGGCCGTCCCGGTGCTGCAAGCGCGCGGTCTCTCGCGTCAGTTCGGTCACGTCCGAGCCCTCAACAACGTGGACTTCGAGGTCTACCCCGGTGAGGTCACCGCGTTGATCGGCGACAACGGCGCCGGCAAATCCACCCTCGTGAAGGCCCTCTCGGGCAACCTCGCGGTCGACGAGGGTGAGATCCTCTTCGACGGCAAGCCGATCGAGATGAGCAACCCGCAGATCGCATCGTCACTGGGAATCGAGACGGTCTATCAGGACCTCGCTCTCGCTCCCCACCTCGACCCCGTGCAGAACATGTACCTCGGCCGCGAGATCCGCCGCCCCGGCCTCGCCGGAGCCCTCGGGTTCATGAAGACGAAGGACATGGCCGTGGCCTCGCGGGCCGCGTTCGACGAGCTCGGTGCCACCGTCCGCTCGCTCTCTTCGCCGGTGGGGGAGATGTCGGGCGGTCAGCGTCAGGCGATCGCGATCGCCCGCGCCGTCCACTGGGCCGGACGCCTCGTCTTCCTCGACGAACCGACCGCGGCCCTCGGTGTGCGCCAGACCAAGAACGTCCTCGAGACCATCCGGCGCGTGCGCGACAAGGGCATCGCGGCGGTCCTGATCTCGCACTCCATGCCGCACGTGATGGAGGTCTGCGATCGCATCCAGGTGCTGCGCCTGGGCACCCGCGTCGCGAACGTCGACGCCAAGAACACCTCCATGGAAGAACTCGTCGGGCTCATGACCGGCGCCGTCACGAAGGACGACTCCAAATGAGTACTCGGACACCCCCTACCGAGACCGTGGCCATCGGCACGTTCGAGGAGAACAAGCCCCGCTTCTTCACGGGACTGCTCAAGGCGCAGGCCTTCCAGATCCTGATCATCCTCATCGTCATCGTGCTGATCTTCAGCGCCCTGGCGCCGGACTCGTTCGCGCAGTGGTCGAACTTCCGCCTCATCATCCAGAACGCCTCGATCCTCGCGGTCCTGGGCGTCGGGATGACCTACATCATCATCACCTCGGGCATCGATCTCTCGATCGGCTCGGTGCTGGTGTTCTCGGGCGTCGTCTCGGCCCTGACGATGCGCGCACTCGGCGGTGAGGGCTGGGGCGTGGCGACCGTCGGCATCCTGGTCTCGATCCTCAGCGGCGTGTGCTGGGGCCTGTTGAACGGCTTCCTCATCGCCAAGGCGAAGATCCCGCCGCTCATCGTCACGCTGGGTTCGCTCGGTATGGCGCTCGGTCTCGCGCAGATCCTCACCGGCGGCGTCGACATCCGCGACGTCCCCACCGTCCTCACCGTCTCGATCGGCTACGGCAATGTCTTCGGGTCGCTCCCGATCATCAGCGTCATCGCGCTCGTGGTCGTGGTGATCGGCGCCGTCGTGCTGCACTTCACGAAGTTCGGGCTCTACACCTACGCCGTCGGCTCGAGCGAGCTGGCCGCCCGCCGCGTGGGCGTGAAGGTCGACCGCCACCTGATCTCGGTCTACACGCTGTCGGGCGCTCTCGCGGGTCTCGCCGGCATCCTGGCGCTGTCGCAGTTCTCGACCACCGCCATCGCCGGTCAGTCGCAGACCAACCTCAACGTGATCGCGGCCGTCGTGATCGGTGGCACCTCGCTGTTCGGCGGCGTGGGCACGATCTTCGGCACCGTGGTCGGCCTCTTCATCCCCGCCGTCCTGCAGAACGGCTTCGTCATCACCGGCGTGCAGCCCTTCTGGCAGCAGGTCGCGGTGGGCGCGGTGCTCATCACCGCCGTCTACGTCGACCAGGTGCGTCGCACCGCCGCGACCCGCGGCAACACCCAGAGCCTCTGGCGCAAGTTCGTCAGCGGAGGACGCCGCGGCTGAGGCCCGGCATCCGAAACCCCACCAAGAGAGAACGGTCATCACAATGCAGTGGAACAACAAGGTTCTCGCGTTCGCCACCCTCGGCGCCGCAGCCACCCTCGTACTCGCCGGGTGTTCCGGCGGCTCGTCGTCGGGCTCCGCCTCGGGCGGAGACGGCGGGTACAAGATCGCGTTCGTGCAGGGCGTCGCCGGAGATGAGTTCTACATCTCCATGCAGTGCGGCATCCAGTCCGAAGCCGCCAAAGAAGGCGCCACCGTCACCACCCAGGGCCCCGAGAAGTTCGACCCCACCCTGCAGAAGCCCATCGTCGACGCCGTCGTCGCCTCCAAGCCCGACGCCCTGCTGATCGCCCCCACGGATGTGTCGGCCATGCAGGCGCCGATCGCGGCGGCCGAGGCTGCCGGGATCAAGGTCGTCCTCGTCGACACGACGCTGGAAGACCCCTCGGGTGCCGTGTCGCAGATCTCGAGCGACAACGAGGGCGGCGGGGCTGCCGCGTTCAAGGCGATCCAGGATGCCAACCCCAACGGCGGCAAGGTGCTCGTCGTGTCGGTCGACCCCGGCATCTCGACCACAGACGCCCGAGCGAAGGGCTTCGAAGACGCCGTCGCAAAGGACAGCAAGTTCGAGTCGGTGGGTGTGCAGTACTCGCACAACGAGCCGTCGACGGCCGCCGAGATCGTGACGGCGGCGCTGCAGAAGGACCCCGACATCGTCGGCATCTTCGCCGCGAACCTGTTCGCCGCCGAGGGAAGCGCGACCGGCGTGCAGCAGGCCGGCAAGCAGGGTGCGGTCACCATCGTCGGCTTCGACGCCGGTCCCGCCCAGGTCAAGGCCCTCGAAGCCGGCACCGTCCAGGCCCTCGTCGCCCAGGAGCCCGCCACCATCGGCGAAGACGGCGTCAAGCAGGCCATCGCCGCGCTGAAGGGTGAGGCGACGGAGGAGAAGATCCAGACCGGCTTCACCATCCTCACCAAAGACAACATCACCGCCGACGGCAAGGACGCGGTCTACAAGTCCAGCTGCTGATCCACCCGGATGCCGGGCCCCTCACGCCGACGCGGGGGTCCCGGCATCCACCCCCCGTCAGACGCCTCAGGGGGTCAGGACTCCTCGCTGTCCAGACCTTCACGTTCGGGCCCCTCGTCCTGTCGTGAGGGGCCGAGAACTGTCGCCGCGGGATGTCCCAGGCGACAGAGAACGACCCCTCACGCGGAGGGGCGACCCGAGAGAGAGACCGCCGTGCCGCTGGCCGCCATGCCCGAACTGCTCGCCGCGCACCGCGCGGTCGGAGCCTTCAACTTCATCACCCTCGAGGTCGCCGAGGCCATCGTCGCCGGGGCCGAGGCCGCCGGGGCGGGCGTGATCCTCCAGCTCTCGCAGAACGCCATCGCGTTCCACGGCGGCATCGGCCCCGCGGCAGCCGCCGCTCTGCGACTGGCCGACGCCGCGTCCGTGCCGGTCGTCGTGCACCTCGACCACGCCACCGACGAGCCGCTCGTCGACGAGGCGTTGACGGTCGGGATCCGGTCGGTGATGTTCGACGCCGCCCATCTGACGGATGCCGAGAACCTCGAGCGCACCGCCGCCGTCGCCGCCCGTGCGCACGCCGCGGGAGCCTGGGTCGAGGCCGAGCTCGGCGAGATCGGCGGCAAGGGCGCCCACGCCCCGGGCGTACGGACCGACGTCGCCGAGGCCGCGCGATTCGTCGAGGCCACCGGGGTGGACGCCCTGGCCGTGGCCGTGGGCAGCGAGCACGCGATGCGCGAACGCAGCGCCCTGCTCGATGAGACCCTCATCGCGGAACTCGCCGCGGCCCTGCCCGTGCCTCTCGTCCTGCACGGCTCCAGCGGGGTCGCCGACGCCGGGATCGACGGCGCCGTGCGCGCGGGCATGCGCAAGATCAACATCGGCACGCACCTGAACACCGTGCTGACCGCGGCCGTGCGCGACGAGCTCGAGCGGGATCCGGATGCCATCGACCCCCGCCGCTGGCTCGCCCCGGGGCGCGCGGCGGTCGCCGCGGAGGTGCGGCGCCTGCTCGACGTCATCACCGGGCGCGTCGCGACCGGCGTCGACGGCACCGGTCTCGGCGCCGCGGGGATCCGCGCGTGAGCGGCATCGTCACGCTGACCGCCGCGGGGGCGATCGATGCCACGTACCGCGTCGGCACCCTGCGCCGCGGTGCTTTCGCCCGCGCCGACAGCTACACCCGCGAGGTGAGCGGCAAGGGCGTCAACGTTTCGGCCGCCCTCGCCGCGGGAGGAGCCCGCACCGCCGCCGTGGTCGTGCTCGGTGCCGACGACGTGCGCTTCGCCCGGTGCGGACTCACCGCCCCGCTGCTGCGCATCGTCGAAGTGCCCGGCGCCACCCGCGTGAACACCTCGATCATCGACGCCGAGGGGGCGACCACCAAGGTCAACGCGCCCACCCCGCCGCTGTCGTCGGGGGCCTGGGCGGCCACGCTCGCGGCGCTGCGCGAAGAGCTGGCGCTCCAGACCGCCACGTGGCTCGTGATCTCGGGGAGCCTGCCGAAGCTCTCCGGATCTGAAGAGCTGGTCGAGCTGGCAGCCGTCCGCGCGGCCGCTGGGGAACACGGTGCGCGGGTCGCGGTCGACACGAGCGGGCCGGCGCTCGACGCGCTCCTCGCCGAGCCCGCGGGCATCGACCTGCTCACCCCGAACGCCGAAGAGCTGTCCGCCGCGGTGGGGCGCCCCCTCGCCACACTCGGCGAGGTCATCGCCGCCGCCCGGGAGATCGTCGAGCGCGGTGTCACCACGGTGCTCGCGAGCCTCGGCGCCGACGGGCTCGTCGCCGTGACCGCCGACCGCGCCGTGTTCGCGCGGGCCGATGCCCCCTTCGTCGCCAACACCGCGGGAGCGGGCGATGCCGCCCTCGCCGGCTTCCTCCTCGGGCTGACGCGCGAAGCCACCGCCACCGCCGCGGGAGACGACCCCCTCGCCGTCGCCGCCGCATCGGCGGCGGAGTGGGGAGCGCACGCCGTCGCGCACGCCTCGACCCTGGTCGCGGGACCGCCGCACGGCATCCGGGCTCTCGTCGAAACCGATCCGGACCTGACGCGGGTCCTCACCCCGGAGGGCGAGGAGTGATGTCCCTGTCGCACCGTTCGAAGGACGACGCATGACCCTCGCCACCCCCGAGATCGCTCCCGAGATCGCCGCGGCCGTCGCCGACGTCTCGCGCATCCGCACGCGCGCGATCGACCGCGTCGCCTACGCCAACGACGCCTCGCACTATCTGCTGACCCCGGATGCCGTCGTCGTCGCCGCCGACGCGGCGGAGGTCGCCGGGGTGCTGCGCGCAGCCACGGAGTCGGGAACCCCCGTGACCTTCCGCTCCGGCGGCACGAGCCTCTCGGGGCAGTCGTCGGGTACCGGGCTCCTCGTCGACGTGCGCCAGGGCTTCGGGCGCATCGACGTGCTCGACGGCGGCCGGCGCGTGCGCTCGCAGCCCGGGGCGACCGTGCGTCAGGTCAACGCGCGGCTGCTGCGGCACGGCCACCGTCTCGGTCCCGACCCGGCGAGCGAGGCCGCGTGCACCATCGGCGGAGTCGTCGCGAACAACTCCAGCGGCATGGCGTGCGGAACCGTCGAGAACTCGTACCGCACGCTCGAAGGGCTCGTGCTCGTGCTGGCCTCGGGGACCGTCGTCGACACCGCGGAGCCCGACGCCGACGCCCTGCTGCGCGAGCGCGAGCCGGCTCTCGTCGAGGGCTTGATGCGTCTGCGGGAGCGGGTCGTGAGCAACCCGGCGAGCGTCGCCCTCATCGAGCGGCAGTTCGCGATGAAGAACACCATGGGCTACGCCCTCAACGCCTTCCTCGACTTCGATACGCCCGCGGCGCTGCTCGCGCATCTGGTCGTGGGGTCGGAGGGGACGCTCGCGTTCGTCGCCGAGGCGACCTTCCGCACCGTGCCGATCCGTCCCGCGATCGCCACCACCCTCGCGGTGTTCCCGACTCTCGACGCGGCGACCCGGTCCCTGCCGGCGCTGGTGGCGACGGGCGCGGCGACGTTGGAGCTGATGGATGCCACTTCGCTCCGCGTCGGACAGCGTCTGGCCGGGACGCCCGCCGCCATCCACGGATTCGAGGCGACCACGCAGGCGGCGCTGCTGGTGGAGTACCACGCCGACGATGCTGCCGCGCTGAGGGAGCTCGCCGGCGCGGGCGCGCGCGTGCTCGCCGAGGAGCCCCTGCTCGACGCGGCCGTGTTCTCGAGCGACCCCGTGCAACGGGCCGCCGCCTGGACCTTCCGCAAGGGCCTGTACGCCTCGGTCGCCGGTGCCCGGCCGAGCGGCACGACGGCTCTGCTCGAAGACGTGGTCGTGCCGGTCGAACGTCTCGCCGACACCTGCGAGGGGCTGCAGGAGCTGTTCGCGCGTTTCGGCTATGCCGACAGCGTCATCTTCGGCCACGCCAAGGACGGCAACATCCACTTCATGCTCACCGACCGGTTCGAGGGCGCCAAGGCTCTCGGCCGTTTCGAGGGCTTCACCGACGCGATGGTCGACCTCGTGCTGGAGGCGGGGGGCAACCTCAAGGCCGAGCACGGCACGGGTCGGGCGATGGCCCCCTATGTGCGCCGGCAGTACGGCGACGAGCTGTACGAGGTGATCGTGGGGCTGAAGCGTCTGCTCGATCCGCGCGGCATCCTGAATCCGGGGGTGATCGTCGACGACGACCCCGGCGCGCACATGCGTCACCTTAAGGCGCCGGTGTCGATCGAGCCCGAGGCCGACCGGTGCGTGGAGTGCGGATACTGCGAGCCGGTGTGCCCGAGCCGCTCGCTCACCCTCACGCCGCGCCAGCGCATCGTGGTGCGCCGCGCCTCGACCGCGGCCCGCGAGCGCGGCGACGGCGCCCTCGTCGCGGAGCTCGAGACGGACTACGACTACGACGGCGTGCAGACCTGCGCCGTCGACGGGATGTGCCAGACGGCATGCCCGGTGCTCATCAACACCGGGACGCTTATGAAGCGCTTCCGGCGGGAGGATGCCAATCCCGTGCTCGCCGCCGGATGGTCGGCCGCGGCGGCGGGGTGGGGTGCGGTGACCCGGGCCGGGTCGGTGGCGCTCTCGGTCGCCGACAGGGTCCCGCTCCCGCTCGTGAGAACGGCCACGGATGTCGCCCGCGCGGTGCTCGGCACCGACACGGTGCCGCGGTACTCGGCGGAGCTGCCGGGGGGCGGCGCGGCCCGGCGCGCGCTCGGGCGCGTCGTGGGGGCCTCGGGGGTCGAGCCCTCGGCGGTGTTCCTCCCCGCGTGCGTGGGCAGCATGTTCGGCCCGGCGGACGGTATCGGGGCGACCGAAGCCTTCGTCTTGCTGCTCGAGCGTTCCGGCCGCGCCGCTGTCGTCCCGGAGGGTATCGAGTCGCTGTGCTGCGGTACGCCGTGGTCGTCGAAGGGTTATGCGAAGGGCCACGCCACGATGTCGGCCCGTGTGCGCGCCGCCGTGCGCGCGGCCACCGGCGACGGCGTGCTCCCGGTGGTGTGCGATGCCTCCAGCTGCACCGAGGGGTTCGCGGCGACGCTGCGCGAGGACGGCATCCGAGTGGTGGATGCCGTGACCTTCGCCGCCGCCGAGCTGCTGCCCGTGCTGTCGCCGACCCCGGTGGCGGAGCTCCTGGCGCTGCACCCGACGTGCTCCTCGAAGCAACTCGGCATCGACCCCGCCCTCCGCGCGATCGGCGAGGTGGTGGCATCCGAGGTGCGTGTTCCCGATGCGTGGGGCTGCTGTGCCTACGCGGGGGACCGCGGCATGCTGCACCCCGAGTTGACGGAGGCCGCGACCGCCCCCGAGGCGTCGGAGGTCGCCGCGTGGGGCGCGGACGCCTTCGCGTCGTGCAACCGCACCTGCGAGCTGGGCATGACCAAGGCGACAGGGGAGTCGTACGTGCACGTGCTGGAGCTGCTGGAGAAGGCGACGCGGTGAGGGGACGCGCTCGAACGGGCGCGTCCCCTCTCGTCGCTCACTGCGAGGCGGGCAACTCCGCGGCGCTGTCGCGGTCGGCATCCAGGGTGCTGCTGTCGATCACGAAGCGGAAGCGGATGTCGTTGGCGACCATCTCGTCGAAGGCCTCGTTCACCTGCTGCACGGGGATGACCTTCACCTCGGCGGCGATGCCGTGCTCGGCGGCGAAGTCGAGCACTCCCTGCGTCTCGGCGATGCTGCCGATCAGCGAGCCGGCGATCGTGATGCGGTTCATCGAGACGAAGCCGAAGTCGATGCCCTCCTCGTGGATGGGCTCGAGCATGCCGACCGTCACCAGCGCACCGTCGTGGCGGATGAGCGACAGGTAGGGCTTCATGTCGAACGGCGTCGGGATGGTCGACAGGACGAAGTCGATGCTCGAGGCGTGGGCCTCGACGGCATCCTCGTCGGTCATGTCGATCACGTCGTCGGCGCCGAGGGCCCGCACGGCGTCGGCCTTGTCGGGGCTGGTGGTCAGCGCGATCACGCGGTCGGCGCCGCGCGCCTTCGCCAGCTGCACGGCGAGGTGGCCGAGCCCGCCGAGGCCGGCGACGGCGACGACGCTGCCGGGACCGATGTTCCAGTGCGCCAGCGGCGACCACGTCGTGACCCCCGCGCACAGCAGCGGAGCCGCCTGCTCGAGCGGGATGGCATCGGGGATGCGCAGCACGAAGTGCTCGTTGACGACGATCTCGTCGGAGTAGCCGCCGAGGGTGACGTTCCCGGTGTCGGGATCCTGGCCGTTGTACGTGAAGATCGCGGGCGGGTTCTGGTACTGCTCCTCGTCCACGCCGCGCTGGGACTCGTCGCCCCAATAGACGAGGCAGCCGACGCCCACGCGGTCGCCGACGGCGTAACGGGTCACCGCGGAGCCCACCTCGGCGACGGTTCCGGCGATCTCGTGCCCCGGGAGGCAGGGCCAGAGCGTCGCGAGGGCGCCGCCGAACTCGTCGCGCGCCTGGTGCACGTCGGAGTGGCAGACGCCGCAGTAGGCGATGTCGATGCGCACGTCTTCGGGGCCCACCTCGCGGCGGTCGAAGGTGAAGGGCGCCAGGGGGGTGTTCTTGTCAGGGGTGGCGTAGCCGATGTTGCGGGACATGATTTTCCTCAGGTCGGGGCGAGTGCGTCCCCACACGGTAGGAAAAGCCCCTGACGAGAAACGGCCCCTGGTGTTTACGACGGATACCGGTAGCATTTGCGGCCGGCCGGGCCCCCGACGGACGTGAGAGGGCATGCCGCGACGCGACACGGGTCACCTCGTCGTCGGCGAGGGGAATGCCCGGGCGTAGATCTGGCGGAGCGCGTCTGTCGCCGGGCCGCTGTCGCAGTCGGAGATGTACTCATCGGCGGAGGCGATGAGGTACGACTCTCCGGCCACGAACAGACCTGCGCCGTCGGGATTGGCGGGATCGTGCTGCTGGGGAACGGTCAGCGTGCGTCCGGGAGATCCGGCGAACACCCGGTTCACCTCGAGGGTGACGTCGTCGCCGACGACGGTGATCGCGGTGGCCTCGTAGGCGGTGTCGGAGTCGCGCAGGCTCTCGACGCTCGTGGGCGCGCAGGACGCAGAGGTCTCGGAGGGTCCGGGGGCTTGCACGGCGGGCGTGGAGACGAGGCCGGCGATGAGCAGGCCGGCGGCAGCGGTCGCGGCGGCTCCGATGGAGGCTCCGGCGAACAGGCGACGCCGACGCCGGGGGGCCGGTTCGCCGGTGCCGCCGAGACCGTCGCGCTCCGCGGCAGCGACGATGCGCCGGATACGTGCATCATCGAGGGGCTGCTGCCCGCGGCCGGGGTCTGCGTCGCGGAGCAGTGCTCTCAGGTCGTCGTCGTTCATCGGTCTCCTCCTTTCGTGGTGGTGGGTCGGTGGGATCGGTCCATTTCCTGTCTGAGCTTCTTCTTGGCTCGATGCAGGCGGATGGTGGCGGCGTTGACGGAGATGTCGAGGACCGTCGCGATCTCGGGGGGTGCGAGCTCTTCCCATGCCCACAGGCGCAGCACTTCCGCGTCGGTCGTGGAGAGTCGGGCCAGGGCGTTTCGCAGGCAGTCCGCTCGGGGATCTTCTTCGGGCCCGGCGTCGACGGCGTCGGCGGGTGGGTCGATGGTCGTGATCTTCTCGACGACGCGCCACTGGCGCCGTGTCGACCGTTCGGCGGTGCGCAGACAATTGCGCGCGGTGACATACAGCCAGGGCAGGGGCTCATCGGGCACATCGTCGAAGCGCCGCCAGAGGACGAGCATGGTCTCGGAGAAGACGTCTTCGGCGGTCTGCGGCTCGGTGCGTCGTCGCAAAAATCGCAGAACGGCGTCACCGTGCGTGCGTACGAGCGACTCGTACGCACGAGAGCGGTCCGGAGAGAAAGGCTGCACACCTTCATCATGTCCGGCCGCGGCGGTTTCTTTCACGGCGGACGAAGCGCACCCGCAGGCGCTCTCGGCTCTCGCCGACCGTTCCCAGGAAACCTCCAGGAAGTTTTCTCGCGGATCGTGAAAGACGGATCGCGGTCACGGCCATTCCCTCGGTACAGGCCGCGATCATCACTCGTCCACCAGGGGCGGGGCGCGGCATACCGACCGAAAGGTGCAGCTCATGCGCATTCGAACCCTCACCGCCGTGACCGCGTCGATCCTCGCCGTGGGCCTGATCAGCACCGGTGCCGCCGCCTACGCCGCCGCCCAGGCAACCCCCGCCTCCGATCAGAGCACCTTCATCGACGGCGTCCCCGCCCCGCAGGACGACACCTTCATCGACGGTGTCCCCACCCCGAGCCAGGATGAAGACGTGACCCCCGACAACGAACAGGGCATCGTGCTCGACGGTCAGCCCGCCCCGCTGTTCCTCACTTCCGCCGATCTCGCCAAGGGCCCCGTGACGCTGGCGCCGGGTCAGTCGCTGATCGTCGTGCTCGACACCGAGAACGGCGGCAGGTTCACCGGCACCGGCGGCACCGAAGACAACGCCGTGGCCACGTTCGACGCGGCCACCACCGGCGCCACCGACGACGACGCCTCGTTCAACGCCGCATTCTCCGGCGAGAAGGTCGGCACCACCAAGGGGTGGATCGCCGGCGCCGACGGACAGCGCACCACGTTCGACATCATCGTCGCCGCCTCCTGACAGCGGCTCATCCGAGGGTCGGCGGAGTCATCCGCCGGCCCTCGTCGCTGTCGTAACGGCGGCCTCTTCGCACCGGCTCAGGCCGGCACCAGTCGCAGCGCCCCGGATGCCGCGACCTCGAGGCGCACGGCATCCAGTCCGTCCACCACGAGGTCGGCACTCAGCTCATCCTCGGTCGTCGTGCCGGTCAGGGCGAGGACGGCGCACCCCGCCGCGCGGGCCGCGGCGATGCCGGCGGGCGCATCCTCGACGACGAGGCAGCGCCCCGGGGGGACACCGAGGCGCGTCGCGGCCGTGAGGAACGGCTCGGGGTGAGGCTTGCCGTTCTCGACGTCGTCGACCGTGACGAACACCGCGGGCCGCTCGTAACCGGCGGCTTCCAGTCGGGCGGTGGCGATCGGCGCCGACCCCGACGTCACGATCGCCCGGCGCTCGGCGGGCACCGACGCGAAGAACACGGCGGCGCCGCGGACGGGCGCCAGGCCCACGGCATCCGTCACCTCCAGCTCGGTGACGTGGGCGAGCGCCTCGGTGTGGCGGTCGGCGGGCAGCAACAGGCCGACGAGCGTGCGCGCGGGCTGGCCGTGATTGGCGTGCAGGGCCTTCATGGACACACCGAAGTGTTCGGCGAAACGGCGCCAGGACCGCACCACGGATGCCGTGGAGTCCACCAGTGTGCCGTCGAGGTCGAAGAGCACGGCGTCGAACTCGCGCGTGAAGATCTCGGCGCCCGCATCGATCTGCCGCCGGATCCCCAGCGACGGCAGGACGCGGGCCAGCTGCTGCGCCGTCGACAGTTCGGCATCGACGGTGGTGACCGGGATCGAGGGGGCCACGGGGGCGGCGTCGGGGCGGTGCGCGTCGCGAGAGGCCCCGCGCGAGGAGCGACGGGATGCCAGCACGGCGGGGTCTCCGTCGACGTGCACGACGTGGGGATCGGCGGGGGCGAGGGCGGCGACCAGCGCGTCCCACTCGGTGCCGCCCGAAAGCTCCGCGGTGAAGGGGGCGACGACCACCACGCGGCCGGCCGTGGCCAGGGCGTCGGCGGCGGTGGCCCGGAGGGCGGCGTAGCGCCCGGCGCGGATCGCGGGGGCGTGCGGCGAGGTGAGCCAGTGCGCGCCCAGCACCTCTTCGGGCAGCGCGTCGAGCAGCGGCGTGGTCACGCTGTCGAGGTCGACGAGCGGCGCGCGCAGGGTCTCGGCGATCGCCCGCCCGAGCGTGCTCTTGCCGCTGCCGGCGGTTCCGGCGACGACGACGGCGAGCAGATCGGGTATTTGACACGGCGACGGCATACCCCCACCATAGACGTAGCAAGTCACCGGTGTCATGCTTGAAATTCCGGGACTCGGAGAAGTTCCGGAAAGGACGGCCGCTCATGCGAGACACCGGTGACATGGTTTCGAGGTCGGCGCGCCTGCACGGCGGACTCGACCTCGGCAGCACCGCGATCAAGATGCTCGTCATCGCCGACGACGGCAGCGAGATCGCCGGCGCCCAGGTGCCCACGCCGTGGCGCGTCGGCGAGGGCGGGACCACCGACATCGTCGCCGACGACCTGCTCGGCGCGATCCGGACGCTGATCGCTCTGATCGATGCGCAACTCGCTCCGCTCGCCTCCGCCCCGCTCGCCTCGCTCGCCGTCGCGGGCATGGGCGAGACCGGCATCCTCATCGACGCCGAAGGCCGGGCCGTCGCACCCGGGTTCGCGTGGTTCGACCCGCGCGGGCTCGCGCAGATCGCCGCATTCCCCGCCGTGGTGCGCGAGGAGTTCGCGGGGCGGACGGGGCTGCCGCTCGGTGCCCAGGTGAGCGTCGCCAAGCTCGCGTGGCTGCGCGATCAGGGCACCGACCTCACGGGCCTGCGGTGGCTCGACCTCCCGGAGTTCGTCGTCGCGGCACTCGGGGGCGACACCGCCCTCGAGCTCTCGCTCGCCTCGCGCACCGGCCTCATCGACCAGGACTCCGGCGCCGCCTGGCCCGCGATGCTCGACGCGCTGGGCGTCACCGCCGACCTCCTGCCGCCGCTGCGCGGGGGCGGACTGCCCTGGGGCACGGCATCCGGTGCCTTCGGCTCCCGTGTCGCCGGGGCCGCCCTCACGGTCGCCGGCCACGACCACCTCGTCGCCGCGCAAGCCAACGGGACCCTGGACGCCGACGGCTACCACGTCTCGCTCGGCACCGCCGAGGTGCTGCTGCGGGTACTCGACGCGCCCCTGGGCTTCGCGGCGCGTCAGCGCCTGGCGGACGCGCTCATCAACGAGGTGCGCCACGTCGTGCCCGGTCAGCACGTGCTCGTCGCGGGGGTGAAGACCGGACTGCTGCTGCGCCGGGTCCTGCACGCCGCCGGCATCAGCGACCGCGCCGGTCGGGATGCCCTCGACGCCGCGGCCATGGCGTTGCCCCTCGAGGGGGAGCTGCCCGCGGGGGCCGTCGAGGTCACCGGCTCCCGAAACGACGACGGCGTGCTGCGCCTGACCCTCCACGCCGAGGCATCACCCGCCGAGATCTTCCTGGCGGCGCTGCGTCACAGCAACGACGAGGTCGCCCAGCTCATCGCCGCGATGGACCGCGAAGTCGCTCCTGCCACCCACTCCACCCTGACCGGCGGTTGGGCGGGGATGGCTTCGGTCCGCCGCGCCCGCGCCGAGGTGCTGCCGAAACCGTCCCTGTCCACCCGCGAGCAGGACGTCGCGTGGGGAGCCGCCGACATGGCGCGGCGCCTCGTCTCGGCATCCGTCCCCTCCTGACCAGACCCCCGCGCGGACCCGCGCGCGAAGACCCCAGAGAAGAGAGATCATGAACGAACTCACCACGCTCGAGCGCCGTGCGCTCCAGTCGATCAGCACCGCCGACGGCCACATGCTCATCGTCGCCGCCGACCAGCGCAACGGCATGAAGGCCGCCATCAAGGACGCCCCGAACGGCTCCGAAGCGATCACGCGCGAGGAGCTCGCCGAGGTGAAGGCCGACCTCGTGCGCCACCTCGCCAACCACGCCCCCGCGATCCTGCTCGACCCCGAGGTCGCCCTGCCCCAGATCGTCGACGACGGCGTTCTCGACCGCGAGACCGGCCTCGTCGTCGGCCTCGACGCCTCGGGATTCGAGACCGTGGACGCGCTGAAGTACACGCGCTTCGTGCCGGGTGTGACGCCCCGCACCGTCCGCGACATGGGCGGCACCGTGGCGAAGATGCTCTACTACACGCGCCCCGACAAGCAGGATGCCGACTCCCGCGTCGCGCAGGAGATCCGCGACCTGGTCGCCGCGTGCGAGGCCGAGGGGCTGCTGCTCATCGTCGAGCTGCTGACCTACCAGCTCGAGGGCGAGAGCGACGAGGAGTACCGCGCGAAGTTCGCCGACCTCGTCGTCGACGGCGCCGCGCTCGCCGTCGCCTGCGGCGCGAAGATCCTCAAGCTGCAGTACCCCGGCTCGGCCGAAGCCAGTGCCCGCGTGACCGAGGTCGCCCAGGGGGTGCCGTGGGCGGTGCTGTCGGCCGGCGTCGATCACGAGACCTTCATCGAGCAGGTGCGCACCGCCGTCGCGAACGGCGCCTCGGGTGCGATGGCCGGCCGGTCGCTGTGGAAGGACAGCCTCTCGATCGACGCCGACCGCCGCGAGGAGCTGCTCACCGGTCGTGCCCTGCCGCGCCTGCGCGAGCTCGCCGACGCGGTCGACGGCCGCTGACGTGACCACGCCCGCCCGGGACGCGGCGAGCTGCCCGCGGGTGCACGCGGGGGAGCGTCGTCGCGGGCCCGGGCGGGCGGGTTCCACCCGCCGCCGGATAGGGTGGCCTGTCGGAGCAGCCCCCCGTCCGAACCCCTATCCCGGAGGTGCCTCGTGACCACCATGCGCGATGTCGCCCTGCGCGCCGGGGTGAGCACCAAGACCGTGTCGCGCGTCTTCAATGACGACCCCCACGTGCTGCCCGACACCCGCGCCCTCGTCGAGGCCGCGATGCGCGAGCTCAACTATGTGCCCAACGCTCTCGCGACGACCTTCCGCGCGGGGCGCGCCTCGGTCATCGGGGTGGCCGTTCCCGATGTCGTCGACCCGTTCTTCGCCGCGATCGCGCGCTCCGTCGAGGACACCGCGCGACGCCGGGGGCTTTCGACCCTCGTGACCAGCCTCGGCGAAGACCCGGCCGACGAGCGGCCCGCGCTCGAGTCCCTCCTCGGCCGTCAGCTCACGGGCCTCGTCATCGCGCCGGTCGGCACCGACCACTCCTGGCTCGAGCGCTGGCGCGGGCACACCCCGATCGTGTTCGTCGACCGCGCCCCGGTGGGTCTTCACACCGACACCTTCACCGAGAACGACGAAGCCGGCGCACACGTGGCCACGGCCCATCTGCTCTCGCACGGTCACCGCCGCATCGCCTACGTCGGCGACATGGTGCACCTCTCGACCGAGACCAAGCGCGTCGAGGGCTGGCGTCGAGCGCTGCGCGAAGCCGGGGTCGACGTCGATGAGCAGCTCATCGCCTCGCAGGTGTCGGACCGTGAGTCCGCGGCATCCGCCCTCGAACGCCTGCGCGCCCTCTCGGACCCGCCCACCGCCGTGTTCTCCGCGAACGCCCGCTCGTCGATGGCCCTCGTGCACGTGCTGCGCGGGCAGGCGATGCCGTTCGTCGGCTTCGGCGATTTCCCGATGGCCGACACCCTGACCCCCTCGGTCACGGTGGTGGATCAGGATCCGCGCCGCATCGGTGCGCTGGCGGCCGAGCGCGTCTTCGCGCGCCTCCAGCCCGACGCCGGTCTCGGCCTCGATGAGCTGACGGTGATCGACGTGTCGCTCATCGAACGGGAGTCCTGCGCGCTGTGAGGCGCTCCCGCGACGGAGAGGTGCGGTGACCGCCACCCGGACCTCTCGGCGACTCGCGGGGTCTCGCCCGGCTGGGCGACGCTCTGCCCCGAACCGGGGAGCGAACGGGCGCGGCACCCCCCAATGGTGCCGCGCCCGTCGCCGACGGACCGGAAAGCCTCTCCCGACCTCTCGCACGCGAGGGTTCCCCCACGGACGCCTTGCGTGCGGTCTTCATCCATACAAGCACAGGGCTTCGTAAATAGCACCCGACCTCGGGCCGTAAATACGATCATCCGGTGGCGGTCGAGGGCGTCTACGATCGAAACGTGGGTCGTGGCGCCGTCGGACCACCCTCGCGGTACTCCCGTCGAGTGGTGGCGAATGTGGACCGCCTGCGTCGGGCGAAAGGCCTGACGGTGGGTGAGTTGATCAGTCGCGCCGGAATGACGAAGAGCTACTACCAGTCGCGCGCCGGCTTCTCGCTGCCCTACAACACCAACGACATCGAAGCGCTCGCCGCCGCCCTCGGGGTGTCCCCCGAGGAGGTCGCGAACCCCGAGTCGGCTCCGCGGGTCGAGATGCGGGTTCCCGCGGGCCCGCTCGCCGCGCGAGTCCGCCGGCTCGTCGCCAGCCAGGCGGCTCGCGAGAGCGATCTCGTCGATCACCTCGACGAGATCGATCCCGCGTCGGCCGAGAGCGCCCGGGCCCTGCTGGCCGCGGCCACCAACACGGTCGTGCTCGACGAGGAGGTGCTTCGCCTCATCACGCAGTGGGCCGACGTCCCCACCGAGTACCTCACCGACTACACCGACGACGCCGTCACCGACCGCACCGATGCCGAGCTCGAGCTGCGCGACGCCATGCGCGAAGCCGGAGCCAGCAGCATCCAGTTCCGCGCCCTGGGGGAGATGTCGCCCGACGCCCTCCGCGCGATCGCCCACTCCCTGCGCGGGAGGCCGCCCGCGACATGATCGGCCGTAAGGGGGGACGGGGATGACGGAGACGGACGAGACGCTCGATCGCGTGCACGCGCGCGTGGAGCACGCGCTTCAGCGTGCCGGCCTGACCCCCGGAATGACCTTCGACGAGGTCGTCCACGCGGTGGAGCGGGCACTGGAGATCCGCCTGCGCGTCGTGCGAGAGGTCGACACCACGGGGTGGGGGACGCTGACCGGCTTCCTCACCTATTTCGCCGACCGGCGCGAGGGCAGCATCCACGTTCGGGCCTCGGATGCCGTGATCTACAGCCAGTTCGCCGCCTCCCACGAACTGGGGCACCTGCTCGACGACGCGCACTGCTCGGGCGCCCTGCACGAGCGCTCGTCGGTCTCGCCTCACGACAACCCGCGACTGACCACGCCCGAGTACGAGGCGGAGCTGGTCGCCGAGCACGTCGCGCACCGCATCGCCCGTCTGCTGTACGCCTCGCCGAGGGTGGCCGAGTCGTCGTGGTGACCGTGATGCTCATCGACGCGGCGCTCGCGGGCCTGCTGCTCGTGGTCGTGCTGCGGGCGCGGGTCGCCTGGCGTCAGCCCCGAGCGCGCATCGCCTGGCTTGCCGCACTCGTCGGCTCGATCGCCCTGCTCACCCAGGGCACGATCATCCCGCTCGGCCTTCTCGACGGCCTTCTCGGCGGCACGAACGTCCTCAAGCTCGTGCAGAACGTGCTCACGATGGTGGCGCTGTGGCTCGGCATCCAGGCCGGAACCGCTCCGCTGACGGCGCGCATCCGCACGCTGCGGTGGGGGTTCCCCGGGTTGCTCGCCGCCCTGTTCGCCGTCGTCTTCTTCGTCGCGATGCCCGAGCGCGGGACGTCCTCGTTCCGCTTCCTCGAGGACTTGGCGGTGACCTCCACCGGGGCCTGGGCGTACGGGGTGCTGCACATGGCGGGCATCGCCCTCGTCGGCCTGCTGCTGTTGCGCTCGGCCCGCGGGTCGCTGCCGAGAACGCGCGTGTTCTTCCGCGTCGGGGCCGTCGGGATCGTGCTCGGGTGCCTGAGCGAGATCCTCGATCTCACGCTGACGCGTTTCTTCGAGCCCGACGCCGTGGTCAGCGCACTGTTCGACCCCCTGTTCTACCTCGGCGTCGTGTCGTTCGTGGTGGGCATCTTCGTGGCATCCCGCACGACGACGAAGATCCGTCGACGGGGCGAGGACCTGCTCGCGCGGCTCGAGCCGATCGCGCGCGAACGCGGTGTGCACTCGTTCCCGGGGCTCCCCGCGGACGCCGTCACCGACACGCGCCTGCACGCCCTGCGTGTCGCCGTCGAGGACGACGCGATCGCCACCTCGACGCCGCTCGCGCCCGCGCAGCGCGCTTTGCTCGACGACATCGACGCCCACCTGACCCGCCGAACCACCGGAGCCCGTTCATGATCCGTTCCCTCGCCGTCGGAACCGGCGTCGCCGCCGCGACCGTCGCCGTCGCCCACACGGCCCTCGCCGGCTACGTCGCCCGCCGCCTCATCGCGCCCAAGGCGCCGAAGGTCTACGCCCCGATCACGCTCGCGGGCGACACCGTCACCGTGCCCGCCACGCCGGAGAGCCGCGAGCCGGGAACCTACGGTCTGTGGCTCGACGACGGCCGGCACGTCGTCGTGGGCGAGCCGCTCCGCATCGAGAGGGACCGTGTCATGCGTGCGCTCGCGTCGCGGCCGGACGGGCTCGAAGACGGGGATGCCGTCGCCACCTGGACCTCGCAGAGCATCGGCGCCCCCGAAGAGGTCGGCCCCACCCGCCATGTCTCCGTGCCCCTGCGCCGCGGCGGTGTCGCGGAGGCCTGGGAGATCGGCGACCGCGAGAGCACGGACGGCCGATGGACGATCCATGTGCACGGCCTGCGCTCGAGCCGCAACGGCGCTCTGCGCTCCGCCCCGGCGGCCGTGGAGGCGGGCTGGATGTCGCTCGTCGTGTCTTACGCCGGCGACGAGGGGTGCGCCCCCGCGGACTCCCTCCCCTCGACGCTCGGCACGCGCGAGTGGCGCGATGTCGACGATGCGATCTCTTATGCGATCGAACAGGGAGCACGGGAGATCGTGCTGGTCGCGTGGTCGATGGGCGGGACGATCGCGATGCTCGCGCTCGAGCAGTCGGCGCACCGCGACCGGGTCAGGGCCCTCGTGCTCGTCGCCCCCGCCCTCGACTGGACGCGCGTCGTCGAGAACGCCGTCGCGGGTGCTCGCCTCCCGCGCTCGGTCGCCGGCGCGTCGATGCGCATCCTCGGCAGCAGCCTCGGCGCGAAGGCGCTGGGACTGATCGAAGCGGTGGACGCTCCGGCGCTCAACTGGGTCGACGGGCCGCGTCCGGCACCCCGGGTGCCCACGCTGATCGTGCACAGCCTCCGCGACCCGGTGGTGCCGGTGAGCGGGTCGCTCGCCTACGTGAAACGGCATCCGGGTGCCGAGCTCGTCGCGTTCGACGCGACCGGTCACTGCAACGAGGCGAACCAGGACCCCGCGCGCTTCCACGACGCGATCGCCGGATTCCTGCGGGGCCTCACCCGCGACTGAGGGGCGGGACCCGGCGACTCGTGCGCGGTGATCAGGCCGTCAGCGCGGCGATCGCGCCGCGGGCGCCGCGCTCGGCGAGCGACGCGCGGGCCGACAGGTAGGCCCCGCGCAGACGGGCGTCGCGACCGAGGTCACCGAATACCGGGGCGTAGTCGAGGAGCGCAGCGGGATCGTCGGTGACGATCGCGCGGAGCTCGTCGAGGCGGCTGTCGACGGCGGGAGTCTCCTCGCCCGTCTCGGTGCGACCCTCGAGGAACACGCTCCACCCCGCGAGCACGAGGGCGCAGTGATCGATGCTCCCGCCCGAGGCGAGCTGTTCGCGGACGACGGGCAGCAGGAACTTGGGCAGGCGGTCGGAGCCGTCCACGACCTGACGCGCGAGGGTGTCGCGGATCGCCTCGCTGCCGAAGCGGGCGAGGAGCTGGTCGCAATACGCGTCGAGGTCGATGCCCGGCACGGGTCGGAGCGTCGGGATCGCTTCCTCGTGCATGTACCCCCGCAGGAAGTCGACGAACAGCGGGTCGGTGCACACCTCGTGCACGTAGTGCGCCCCCGACAGGATCCCGAGATAGCTCATCGCCTGGTGCGAGGCGTTGAGCAGCCGCAGCTTCATCAGCTCGTAGGGCTCGACGTCGTCGACGAGTTGCACACCGACCTCGTCGAACGGCGGTCGGCCGGCGGGAAAGGCGTCTTCGAGCACCCACTGCTCGAACGACTCGCTTCTCACGGGCCAGCGGTCCCGGATGCCGAACTCCTCGGCGACCGCGGCGCGCGTCTCGTCGGTGGTGACCGGGGTGATGCGATCGACCATCGAGTTCGGGAACGACACGTTCTTGGAGATCCAGCGACCCAGCTCGGGGTCGAGACGCTCGGCGAAGCCGCGGAGGGCGGCGCGGGCCACGTGTCCGTTGCCCTGGATGTTGTCGCACGACATCACGGTGAAGGCCGGGATGCCGGCATCCCGGCGCCGACGAAGACTTTCGGTGAGCAGGCCCATGACGCTGCGGGGAGGGACGGCGCCGTCGAGATCGGCGAGGGTCGCCTCGTCGCGCGGCGCGTACTCGCCCGTCGCATCGTTGACGCCGTACCCGCCCTCGGTGATGGTGAGCGAGACGATCGCGGTGTCGGGATCGGCGAGCTTGGCGGCGACGGCCTCGGGGTCGTCGGGCACGAAGAGATACTCGACGATCGATCCGACGACGCGCGCAGCAGAGGTGCTGTCGGGCGCGGTGGTGACGAGCGTGTAGAGGTCGTCTTGCGCAGCGAGCGCGTCGCGCATGGCCGCATCGACCGACAGGACCCCGACTCCGCACAGACCCCACTCGGTGTGGCCGGCTTCGAGCAGTCGGTCGAGGTACATGGCCTCGTGCGCCCGGTGGAAGCCGCCCACACCGAAGTGCACGATGCGCGAGCGCACGGCCGACCTGTCGTACGTCGGAACGGAGACGTTCGCCGCGAGGGAGGGGAGGGCGGCGGCGGTGAGGTCGGTCATGCGGGGCTCCGTGTGTCGGGAAAGGGGGCGAGCGGGTCTGGTGCGGAACCCGCCCCAGACCGAGATCAGAAGTGTGGATGCCGGGACCCGGGCAGTCGCTCCGGGTCCCGGCATCCGGGATCAGACGTCAGCAGCTGGACTTGTAGACCGCGTCCTTGCCGTCGGTGGTGATGTTGTCTTTGGTGAGGATGGTGAAGCCGGTCTGGATCTTCTCCTCCGTCGCCTCACCCTTCAGCGCGGCGATGGCCTGCTTGACGCCGTCTTCGCCGATGGTGGCGGGCTCCTGCGCGACGAGGGCCTGGACGGTGCCGGCTTCGAGGGCCTTGACCTGGGCGGGACCGGCGTCGAAGCCGACGATGGTGACCGCACCCTGCTTGCCGGCCTGCTGCACGCCGGTCGCGCTTCCCTCGGCGGCGAACAGGTTCGCGGCGAAGATGCCGACGATGTCGGGGTCCTTCTGCAGCGCCGCCGTCACGATCTCGGCGGCCGTCGACGGCTCGTTGTGCGAGTACTGCACACCCACCGACTCGAACTTGCTGTCCTTTGCGACGGCGTCTTCGAAGCCCTTCGCTCGGGCGTCTGTGGTCGAGATGCCGGGGTCGACCGACACGACGAGCACCTTGCCGCCGTTGGGGTTGGCATCCTGGATCGCCTTGAACGCGGCAGCCCCGCCGCCCTCGTTGTCGCTCGAGATCTGCGACACGGCACCCGAGGGGTCTTCCAGCGTCGTGTCGACGAGGACGACCTTGATCCCGGCAGCCTCGGCCGCCGCGATCGGCGCCTGCATGGCCGACACATCCGTGGGGGCGATCAGCAGGGCGTCGGGCTTGGAGGCGACGACGGCGTCGACGATGGGCTTCTGCAGGGTGGGGTCGAACTTCTCGGGGCCCTGGGTGGTGACGGTGGCGCCTTCTTTGGCGGCTTCGGACTGGATGCCGCACTGCATGGAGATGTAGAACTCATCTCCGGCGACGCCCTGCACGAACGCGATCTTGTAGCCGTCGGCACCGCCGGACGCACCGCCCGAGGCCGAGCCGCCCGAGCAGCCCGCAAGGGTCAGCGTCGCCGCCACACCGAAGACCGTCAGGGCGGTCGCCTTGTTGTTCCACTTCATTGTGTTCACCGTTCTTTGTTCGGGTTGGTAAGGGGTTGAGAGGGAAGGGATGCCGCAGCGGTTCAGCCGCGCCGGCCTCCGCTGAGGAACTTGCGCCAGAGGCCCTGCGAATTACCGCGGGTCGCGGCCGTCCGGCGGACCTGGTCGACGTAGACCGCCGCGATCAGCACGGCGCCCACCGCGACCTGCTGCCAGAAGGGCTGCACGCCGGTGATGACGAAGCCGTTCTGCAGTACCGCGGGGATGAACAGGCCGACGACCGTGCCCATGATCGTGCCGACGCCGCCGAAGAGCGACGTTCCGCCGATCACGACGGCGGCGATTACATTCAGGTTCGTCTGCGACTGACCGGCGATCGCGGTGGTCGAGAACTGCGAGAGCGACAGGATGCCGCCGAGCCCCGCCAGGGCGCCCGAGATCGTGTAGATCTTGATGAGCTGGGCGTCGACCTTCACGCCGACCCGTCGGGCGGCGATCTCGCTCGAGCCCACCGCCAGCGTGTAGAGACCGAAGCGCGTGAAGTGCAGCACGACCGCGCCGATCAGGACGACGACCAGCGCGATGACGCTGATGATCGGGACGGAGCCGAAGACGTTGCCGTAGCCGATCGAGACGGTGAGGACGGTGGGGACGTCGCGGATGTCGACGCCGCCGGTGAGGATCTGCGCGAGACCGAGGGCCATGCCGAGCGAACCCAGGGTCACGATGAGCGGCGGGATCTTCGCCTTCGCGATGAGGAAGCCGTTGAACAGGCCCCAGCACACGCCGCTGAGGACGGCGACGATGATTCCGACGGTCGCGACGCCCCAGCCCTCTCCGCCCATCGCCCGCATGGCGAGCGCCGAGACGACGCCGGAGAACACCAGTACCGACCCCACCGAGAGGTCGATGCCCGCGGTGATGATGACGTAGGTCATGCCCACCGCGAGGACGGCGAGGATCGAGGCGTTCTGGATGATGAGGCGGAAGTTCGACCACTGCGCGAACGAGTCGGGGGCAATGATGCTGAAGACGATGATGATGGCCAACAGCACCAGGAGGATCTGGAACGCCTGGGTCCGCAGGGCCGCGACGACGGGGTTCGTCTTCTTGTTGTCGTCGAACGTGCCGATCGCGACGGTCTCGGTGGGGGGAGTCTTGAGGCTCACTTCTGGTCGTCCTTCGTGACGGCGCCGGTCATGAGCCCGACGAGTTCTTCCATGGAGGTGTTCTTGGCGTCGACGTTCGCGACCCGGGTGCCCAGGCGCAGCACCTGGATGCGGTCCGACACGTCGATGACGTGCGGCATCGAGTGCGAGATGAAGACGACGGCGATGCCCTTGTCGCGGACGCGTCGGATGGTCTCGAGGACGTTCTTGGTCTGGCGCACACCGAGTGCCGCGGTCGGTTCGTCGAGGAACACCACCCGCGAGGCCCAGTGGACGGCGCGGGCGATCGCGATCGCCTGACGCTGACCGCCCGACATCTCGCCGACGGGCGAGGTGAGGGAACGCACCGTGGCGCCGAGCTCGTCGAACGCCGCGCGGGAGGCCTTCGCCATGTCCTTGGTCTTCATGAAGCCCAGGGCCCCCGCCACACCGGGGCGACGGATCTCGCGGCCGAGGTACATGTTCTGCACCGGGTCGAGGTGGGGAGCGAGAGCGAGGTCCTGATACACCGTCTCGATGCCGAGGCTCGAGGCGATCTGCGGGTTCGACATGTCGATCGGCTTGCCGTCGAAGAGGATCTCGCCCTCATCGACGGCGAGGTTGCCCGACAGGGCCTTCACGAGGGTCGATTTGCCGGCGCCGTTGTCGCCGATGAGAGCGGTGACCTCACCGGGGTAGACCTCGAAGTCCACGTTGTTGAGGGCGCGGACGGATCCGAACTGACGCGACAGGCCGCGCGCCTGCAGCACGGGCACGGTCGTGGTGGTGCTCATGAGGAAGCTCCTTCGTGGAGACCGACGGGGGCATCGGAGACGGTCACGATCAGGTCGGCGCGGTGGCGTCCGCGCTCGACGACGAGCGCGTTGCGCTCATCGACCTCGCGGACCCAGGCGACGGCCTCGTCGTGGGGGTGGTCGTGGGAGAGACGGCGGGCGATCAGTCGCTCGCGGCGGGCGTGCGCCTCGATGTCGAGGAACCACACCTCGTCGAGGCGGGGAGCCACGGCATCCCACCCGAACTCGTCGTGCAGGAGGTAGTTGCCCTCGGTGATGATGAGCGGCACGTCGGCGGGCACGAAGACCGCCGAGCCGATGGACTCCTCGAGTCCGCGGTCGAAGCGCGGGGCGTACGCGGCGTGACCGGCGCGGATGCGATCGAGCAGGGCGACGTAGCCATCGACGTCGAAGGTGTCGGGCGCACCCTTGCGGTCGCGTCGGCCGAGCCGGAGGAGTTCCTCGTTGGCGAGGTGGAAGCCGTCCATGCCGACCAGGACCGCGTCGTCGCCGAGAGCGGCGAGAAGGGCGTCGCTCACGGTGGACTTGCCCGCGCCGGGCGTTCCGCACAGACCCAGCACGCGACGCTCGCCGGTGGCCACCAGCTGCCGTGCACGCTCGACAAGGTCGTCGAGGTGCACGGCTGCGGCCGTGGTCGGCGCGGCGTTCTCCGAGGTGGGGGTCACGGCGGTGTGGTCCTTCCGGGGACGCCGCACGTCGAGTGTGCTGCGTCGATGAAGCGGTTCCGGCGAGCGATCGCCGGTCGAACTCCGGTTACGCTAAGCCCACCGTGACACCGGTGTCAACACCCGTGATCAATTCGTCATGACACCGAAGTCATCCGCGTGATTCTGTGGTTATCATGGGCCGCGACGACATCGCCGTCGTCCTCGCCTCCAGGACCTTCGAAAGAGCCCTCCATGACCGAATTCACCGATCGCACCATCCTCGTCACCGGAGCCGGCGGCGGCATCGGCGGAGCGACCGTCCGCCATCTCGTCGCCGCCGGAGCGACGGTGCTCGCCGCCGGTCGCGACGCCGACAGCGTCACTGCGATCTCCGCCGAGACCGGAGCCGAGCCCGTCGTCTTCGACCTCGAGTCGGAGGAGCAGATCCGCACCGCGATCGAGGGACGAGACCTGTACGGCGTCGTCAACTGCGGCGGCTGGGGCGGCGAGATCGCCACGCCGATGGAGACCGACATCGACGTGTTCGACAAGGTCATGCGCATCAACGCGCGCGGCTCACTGCTGGTCACCAAGTACGCCTCGCGCGAGATGATCCGCGTCGGCAAGGGCGGCGCGATCGTCAACGTCTCGAGCCAGGCCAGCCTCGTCGCCCTCACCGGCCACATCTCGTACGGCTCGTCGAAGGCCGCCCTCGACAACATCACGCGCGTCTCGGCCCTCGAGCTCGGCGGCTACGGCATCCGCGTCAACAGCGTGAACCCGACGGTCGTCATGACCCCCATGTCGGCCTGGTACTGGGGGCGCCCCGACATCGAGGGTCCCTTCCTCGAAGCGATGCCGCTGCACAAGTGGGCCACCGAGGACGACATCGCTGCCCCCATCGTGTTCTTGCTCGGCGACGGTGCCGGCATGATCTCGGGCGTCTCGCTCCCCATCGACGGCGGCTACTCCAGCCGCTGATCCCGGATGCCACGCAGGCGGCGCCGCGGTGGGCGGCGTCGCTTTCGCGGTTCGGGGCGGGCGCGTCGCGTATCCTCCGGGATTTGCGCAAACTCAGTCGGGTTTCCGGCCTTGGGGGCTGATCTTGTGTGGGTTGCTGAGTGTGTGCGGATTGCTGAGTGTGTGCGGGCGCCGAGTGTGGGCGTCGCGCATCCTCTGGGATTTGCGTGAGCTCAGTCGGGTTTCGGGCCTTGGGGCTGATTTTGTGCGGGGCGCTGAGTGTGTGCGGGCGCCGAGTGTGGGTGTTGCGCATCCTCTGGGATTTGCGTGAGCTCACTCCGGGTTCGGGCCTTGGGGCTGATTTTGTGCGGGGCGCTGAGTGTGTGCGGACACCGAGTGCGGGTGTTGCGCATCCTCTCGGATTTGCGCAAGCTCACTCCGGGTTCGGGCCTTGCGGCTGATTTTGTGCGGATTGCTGAGTGTGCGCGGACACCGAGTGCGGGTGTTGCGCATCCTCGGGGATTGCACGAGCTCAGTCGGGTTTCGGGCCTCGGGGCTGACTTTGTCCGGATTGCTGAGCTTGCGCGGGCCCGTTCCGGGCTACAAGCCCAGAGTCCGCCGCAGGTAGTCGTTACGGAAGACACCGCGCGGGTCGATCTCTCGCGCCACCGCGAGGAAGTCGTCCGAGCGGGGGAGGGTCGACAGGATCCGCTCGCCGGGCATCGTAAACGCCTTGCCCCAGTGCGGGCGGGCGTCGAAGGGTGCGAGCGCCTGCTCGATCGCGGGGAGCACCGCCAGGACGCCGTCGGTGTCGTTGCGCCACGTGAAGTGGATGACCATGACATCGCGCTGGTACGCCGGGCTCAGCCACAGCTCGTCGGCCGCGACCGTGCGCAGCTCGGTCACGAGCAGCTGATCGTCGAACGTCGAGGCGAGGGCTCGCACGGCCGCCAGGGCCTCGCGCGCGGAGGCAAGGGGCACGAAGTACTCGCTCTGGATCTCGTCGCCGTCGCTCGGCAGGGCGTCGGCACGGAAGTGCGGAAGGCGCGTGTGCCACGGGCCGGGCGTGCCACGCGGGGTGGTGTTGTCGACCGTGCGGATGCGGCCGAGGTGGATGTCGTCGCCGACGGCTCGGCCGCCGATCTCCTCGACCCACGACGGCGCGCCATCGTCGCTCTTCGCCCACACGAGGTCGTGCTCGGGATCGCCCCAGGTCGTGAAGACGCTCACGCTGCGCGAGCCGCCGAACACCCCCTCGATGTCTCCGACGATGTCTTCCCAGGCGACGCCGGTGTAGGCCTGCTGCGTGACCTCGTACGTGGGTTCGGTCTGCAGCTCGACGGCGGTGACGACGCCGAGGGCGCCGAGGCTGAGGGCGGCGGCGCCGAACCACTCGTGCGTGTGATCGATACGGTGCGTGCGGCCGTCGGCATCCATGATCTCGACGGCGCGGAGGGCGCTGGAGAGGTTTCCGTTGCGCACGCCCGAGCCGTGGGTGCCGGTGGCGGTGGCCCCCACGATCGAGATGTGGGGGAGCGAGCCGAGGTTGTGTAGCGCCCGCCCCTCGGCCTCGATGACGGGCGCGAGTTGCGCGAAGGTGACGAGTCCCTCGACGCGCACGCGGTCGCCCACCATCTCGACCCGCGCCGGCAGGCGTTCGAGCGACACCAGGGACGCGTCGGAGTCGGCCACGTCGTTGAAGGTGTGCCGCGTGGCCTGTACGCGCAGAGTGCGGGCGGATGCCACCACCTCGGCGAGCTCGTCGACGTCGCCGGGCAGCAGCACTTCGGTCGCGCGGTAGCGGTGGTTGCCCGACCAGGTGGTGCCGGCGTCACGTCGTTGGGTCACGCCTCCATCTTGCACCGAGCCGCCGACATCGGGGCCGGTACGCCGACGTGTTCGCCGCGGCGCTCAGCGTCCCGGGAAGAGCTGCGCCTCGAACACCGCCTCGGCCGCGCCCACGAGCAGGCGGTCCTCGCCCAGCTCGGCGACGGCGAGGCGCAGACCCTCGGCGCAGGCCGGGACGGTCTGGGCGCGCACGGCAGCGTCGAGGGCGTCGAGGTCGCGAGCGGCCAGGACCGCAAGGAACCCGCCCAGCACGATCACCGCCGGGTTCAACACGTTGGCGGCGTTCGCGAGCGCCGTCGCGAGGATGCGCCGCTGACGGGCGACTTCAGCATGAGCGGCGGGGTCGGTGGTGGATGCCAGGGCGGCAGCCAGGGCTGCATCGTCACCGCCCTCGAGGCCCACGGCCGCGAGCAGGAAGGCGCGGCTGACCTCGTCTTCGAGCACGCCGTCGGGTGCGCGCCGGTCGGCCGTGTCGGCGATGCCGGGCCGGTTCTGGCCGAACTCCCCGGCGTACCCGCCCTCGCCGCCGAGCGGGACGCCGCCGACGATCACCGCGCCGCCGATGCCGCTCGCTCCGCCGTTGAGGTAGACGACGTCGTGCGCGCCGCGCGCGGCCCCGAAGAGGTACTCGGCGAGGGCGCCGAGGGCTGCGTCGTTGCCGACGTGGGCGCGGAAGCCGGTGGCGTCGGCGAGCATGACGCCGATCCGCGCCTCGATCCAGCCGAGGTGGGGCGCCTCGCGGACGACGCCGTCCGACGCGCGGACCGGCCCGGGGACGGCGGCGCCCACCCCGACGATCCGGGTGTCCGTGAGCGGTCCGCGGTGCCACGCCGACAGACGATCGGCGACGAGTTCGGCGACGCGCCTCGGGGTCAGCAGGGCAGTCTGCTCGATGCGTTCCCGCACGACGACGGTGCCGTCCAGGCTGATCGCGCCCACGTCGAGCGCGTCGACCTCGGGGTTGACCGCGAGGGCGACGACACGGGGATCCGGCGTCACGATGGGCGACGGTCGGCCGACCCGGCCCTGGGCGTCGGACGCGCGCTCGACGACGAGTCCCGCGCGCTGCAATTCGCCCACGAGGTCGGCGATGGTCGAGCGGTTGAGTCCCGTCGCCTCGGTGAGGGCGGCCCGCGAGCGGGGGCCCTCGCGATGCACCGTGCGCAGCACGAGCGCGAGGTTGGCGCGGCGCATGCCGTCGCCCCGGCTGCCCGCGATGACCATGGGACCACTGTGCCATGGGCGAACGCCGCGGTGCGGCTGCGCGCCGCTCCGGCCGAGCCTCGGCTCCGCGCCGATTCGGCAGAAACGCGATCCGCTCGCAGAAACGCGGTGTCCACGTGTTTCCGCGCGCGGATCGCGTTTCTGCGCGGGGCGCCGCCTGGTGCGGGGCGCCGCCTGGTGCGGGGCGCGGGCCTGGTGCGGGGCGCTGCCTGGCGCGGGGCGCGGGCCTGGTGCGGGGCGCCGCCCCGGATCGGCGCGCCGGGCGCCGGGATTCCCACCCCGGGCAAAGCGGACGGTGCCAGGATCGGAGCATGGACCTCTCCGGCATCCCGATCACGACCATCCGTGGCGAGCAGACGACCTTCGGCGCGTTGACCGACGGCAAGGCCGCCCTGGTGGTGAACGTCGCTTCGCGCTGTGGTCTCGCGGGTCAGTACGAAACCCTCGAGGCGCTGCACAAGCAGTACGGCGACCGCGGCTTCACGGTCATCGGCTTCCCCAGCAACCAGTTCCTGCAGGAGCTCAGCGACGACGACAAGATCGCCGAGTACTGCTCCGCGACGTGGGGCGTGACGTTCCCGATGTCGGAGAAGGTGAAGATCAACGGGCGCAACGCCCATCCGCTCTACAAGGAGCTGACCTCGACCCCGGATGCCGAGGGCAAGACCGGCCGCATCTCGTGGAACTTCGAGAAGTTCGTCGTCGCCCCCGACGGGCGCGTGACCCGCTTCAGCCCGCGTACGCAGCCCGACGCCCCCGAGGTCGTCGCCGCGATCGAAGACGCGCTCCCGCGCTGAGCGGGATCCGAACCGCGAAGGAGTCTCCGTGGCAGATGCCGTCGTCCTCGTCTCCGGTGGCGCCGCCGTCACTCCGTACACCGACCCGGAACGCGCCGCGGCGACGGGCCTGGCCGCGGGCAACACGCTCACCGCTCTGCGCGATCACTTCGTCTCCGCCGGCGTCGCGGTCTTCACCGCTCCCGCCCGGATGGGCGTGGGGACGGTCGAGCGGGATGCCGGGTGGCAGGGCTTCGACGACGTGCCCCTCGTTCTGCCGGCCGAGGTGACGGTCAACGCGGTCGGGGCCGTCGACGACGCGGGTGTCGCGCTCGCCGCGTTCGTCCGCTGGCTCCGCGACGAGCACGGGCTCGGGAGCGTCGATCTCGTCGGCCACTCGATGGGCGGGCTGTTCTCTCGGGCGGCGATCCGCGAGCTCCGAACCGACGGACCGCGCATCGATCGGCTCGTGACGCTGGGAACGCCGTGGGACGGTGCCGTCCTCGGCGACGCCGTGGCGGGAGACCTCACCCCGGCCGATGCCCACGGCGACCCCGCGACGACGGCGATCCTCGAGCAGGCGCTCGCGTACGCGGCGGCCAACTCGCAAGGGGCGGCCGAGCAGGTGTCGCGCCGTTTTCTGCGGGGGTGGAATCAGACGCAGGCGGGTGTGCTCGACGGGATCCCCGTCACCGCGATCGGCGCGGGTCACTTCGCGGCCGCGACCGAGCCCGCGCAGCTCTGGCCGCACGACGGGCTGGTCTCGCTGCGAAGCGGCCGGGCCGACGACGTCCCCCTCGAGGTGGTGTCCGTCATCGACCGGCACTCGTTCCCCGACCACGTTCACAGCATCTTCTTCGCCGACGGGTTCGGACTGCCCTGGGAGCGCGCCCTCACCTGGGATCCCGCGGTGTTCGCCGTCGTGGATTCGGCCCTGGGAATCTGAGCCGAGCGCTGGACGCCACGGCATCCGGGGTATATGTTGTGAGCACCAACAAACCCGAGGTGCGTCACCGCGTGCCCGTGCGTCCATGCGAAGGAGCAGGAATGCCCACCCCCACCCGCGATGACAAGTTCTCGTTCGGACTCTGGACCGTCGGCTACAACGGCACCGACCCCTTCGGTGGCCCCACGCGTGAGCCCCTCGACGTCGTGCACGTCGTCGAGAAGCTCGCCGAGCTCGGCGCCTACGGCCTGACCTTCCACGACGACGACCTCTTCGCCTTCGGCTCCACCGACGCCGAGCGCCAGAAGCAGATCGACCGCCTCAAGGGCGCGATGAAGGACACCGGCATCATCACGCCGATGGTCACCACCAACCTCTTCTCCGCCCCCGTCTTCAAGGACGGCGGCTTCACCTCCAACGACCGCCAGGTGCGCCGCTTCGCGCTGCGCAAGGTGCTGCGCAACCTCGACCTCGCCGCCGAGCTGGGCGCCAAGACGTTCGTCATGTGGGGTGGCCGCGAGGGCGCCGAGTACGACTCCGCGAAGGACATCCGCCAGGCACTCGAGCGCTACCGCGAGGCCGTCAACCTGCTCGGCGACTACGTCACCGACAAGGGCTACGACATCCGCTTCGCGATCGAGCCCAAGCCCAACGAGCCCCGCGGCGACATCCTGCTGCCCACGCTCGGTCACGCGATCGCCTTCATCGACTCGCTCGAGCGCCCCGAGCTGGTGGGCCTGAACCCCGAGGTCGGTCACGAGCAGATGGCGGGCCTGAACTTCGCCGCCGGCATCGCCCAGGCGCTGTATCACGGCAAGCTCTTCCACATCGACCTCAACGGCCAGCGCGGCATCAAGTACGACCAGGACCTCGTGTTCGGCCACGGCGACCTGCACAACGCCTTCGCCCTGGTCGACCTGCTCGAGAACGGCGGCCCCGGTGGCGTGCCCGCGTACGACGGCCCCCGTCACTTCGACTACAAGCCCTCGCGCACCGAGGATGAGACGGGTGTCTGGGACTCCGTCTCGGCCAACATGAACACCTACCTGCTGCTCAAGGAGCGTGCCGCGGCCTTCCGCGCCGACCCCGAGGTGCAGGAGGCGCTCGAAGCCGCCAAGGTCGCCGAACTCGCCCAGCCGACGCTCAACGAGGGTGAGACCTACGACGACTTCCTCGCCGACCGCTCGGCCTACGAGGACTTCGACACAGACGCCTACCTCGGCGGCAAGGGCTTCGGCTTCGTCCGCCTGCAGCAGCTCGCCACCGAGCACCTGCTCGGCGCGCGCTGAGCCTCTCGGGCCTGGATGCCGCGGCATCCAGGCCCGTCCCGGCTCGCCGTCGGCGCGGGCATGGCGCCCGTTCCGGCGCCGCGCACCCGCCTTGAGTGTCCAGAACACCCGGACGATTTCGAAATCACTCCGGGTGTTTTGGACACTCAACGGAGGGGTTGGGGCTCGGGCAGGGGCCCCGGCCCCGCCCCGGCCCGTTACGGGCTGCGGCCCAGAGACAAAACCACACGAGCCGCGCCGACGAAGGCGTGGCGGACAGAAGGGCAGAGCATGGCGCTCGTCATGGGAGTCGACTCGTCGACGCAGTCGTGCAAGGTCGTCGTCGTCGACGCCGAGACCGGGAAGCTCGTGCGCGAGGGGCGCGCCTCGCACCCCGCCGGGACCTCGGTCGACCCCGAGGCCTGGTGGAAGGCGCTCCAGGATGCCATCGCCCAGGCGGGTGGTCTCGACGACGTCGCGGCGGTGTCGATCGCGGGTCAGCAGCACGGCATGGTCGTCCTGGATGCGGAGGGCGCGGTGATCCGCGACGCCCTGCTGTGGAACGACACCCGGTCTGCGCAGGCCGCTCGTGACCTCATCGACGAGGTGGGCGCGGAGGCATTTGCCGAGCGCACGGGCGCCGTGCCGGTCGCCTCGTTCACCGGCACCAAACTGCGTTGGTTGCGCGACGCCGAGCCCGAGAACGCCGCGCGAGTCGCCGCCGTCGCGCTCCCGCATGACTGGTTGACCTGGCGTCTGCGCGGCGTCGGCCCGGGGAACGCCGTTCTCGAGGAGCTGGTCACCGACCGCTCCGATGCGTCGGGCACCGCCTACTGGGGCGCCGACGGCTACGACCTCGACCTCTTCCGTCGCGCTCTCGGCCACGATGCGCTGCTGCCGCGCGTGTTGGGGCCCTGGGAGAGCGCCGGCACGTTGACGGGGGGCGCACTGGTCGGCCCCGGTGCGGGCGACAACGCCGGCGCCGCTCTGGGATTGGGGGCGGGTCCGGGTGATGTCGTGGTGTCGCTGGGGACGTCGGGCACGGTGTTCGCCGTCGCCGAGGCCCCCACGCGTGACACGACGGGCGCCGTCGCCGGTTTCGCAGATGCGACCGGCCGTTTCCTGCCGCTCGTCGCGACGCTGAACGCGGCGCGCGTGCTCGACGCGATCGCGGGTCTCCTCGGCGTGACCCACGAGGAGCTCGGCGCCCTCGCCCTGCAGGCCGAGCCGGGCGCCGGCGGTGTCGTGCTCGTTCCCTGGTTCGAAGGGGAGCGCACGCCCAACCTCCCGAACGCCAAAGCCTCCCTGAACGGGCTGACCCTGGCATCCACGAACCGACCGAACCTGGCTCGCGCCGCGATCGAGGGCATGCTCAGCGGGCTGGCGGCCGGACTCGAGGCGATCCAGGCGCAGGGCGTCGAGGTGCGGCGGATCCTGCTCGTCGGCGGGGCGGCAGCCAATGCGGGTGTCGCGCGGATCGCCGCCGAGGTGTTCGACGCCGACATCGTCGTGCCGGCCGCGGGGGAGTATGTCGCCCTCGGCGCGGCGAGACAGGCCGCGGGCGTTCTCGCGGGTGGTCCGATCGAATGGACGGTCGCGACGACACGCGCGGTCGAATCAAACCACCGAGAGCTGATCCGCCGCAACTACGAGTCAATCGCCGCCCTTCGTGCGCGAGAGTAGACGCGGGCCCGTCGGCGTCTTGTAAGGGGGGCGTCGGCGGGTTCGCCCCGTCTACGGGAGCGGTCTCATCGGGGATGGCGCGGACGCTTTCCCCCGCCTGTCGAAGTCGTCGTCCCGCTTCTACCGTCGCGCCGTGACCCGCCTTCGTCTGCATGCGCCCGCGATGGGGGATCCCGGTGCGCGGTGGCATCGCGCCATCGCACAGCGAGCGGCGTCGGTGAACCGAGGGGGGTGCGCGCCGCTACTGTGAGGGACCATGAGCGGCGAGGTCGGGGGCAAGCGCATCGGCGTGCGCGAGGTCGCGGCCGCCGCGGGGGTCTCGACGCAGACCGTCTCGCGTGTGCTCAACGGCTACGCCGGCATCCGTGACAGCACGCGCGAGCGCGTTCTCGCCGCGGTGGCCGACCTCGATTACCGCGTGAACAATGCCGCGCGAGCGCTCGGCACGAGTTTGACGCGCACGGTGGGGGTCGTGGCATCCGATGCCGTCCTGCACGGGCCCTCGGCGGGCATCGCCGCTCTCGAACGGGCGGCGCGGGCGCGCGGGCGGTGGATCTCGACCGCGTACACCGACTCCGACGACCCCGCCGACATCGACGCCGCGGTGCGGCACCTGCTCGCCCAGGGAGTCGACGGGGTCGTGCTGGTCGCAGCGCACGGGGTCACTCCTCTCGAGGGGTACGACGTACCGATCGTGCCGCTGTACGGCGCCTCGGGCACCCGCCAACGCGATGCGGCTGCCCTCGTCGTGGATCATCTCGCCGACCTCGGACATCGCTCGATCGTCGAGCTCGCCGGGCCCTCCGACTGGCGCGAAGCCCTCGCCCGCACCGCGGGGGTCGCCGACGCCGTGACCCGTCGGGGGCTGTCGCTCGTCGGCCGTGTCGAGGGGGATTGGAGCGCGGCCTCGGGCTCGGCGCTTGCGGCTGAGGTCGCCGCGCGGGTCGCCGCGGGGGCCACGGCTGTGGCGGTCGCCAACGACCAGATGGCGTTGGGGCTCGTCGCCGGTCTCGCTGCGCGAGGGGTGCGCGTTCCCATGGACGTCTCGATGACCGGGTTCGACGACAACCCGGATGCCGCTTTCTACACGCCCGCGCTCACCACGGTGCGCCTCGACGTCGAGGGCGAGGCCGAGTACGCGGTGGCCGCTGTGCTCGGGCATGCGGCGGAGCTCCCGGCGGAGCCGGAGTTGGTGGTGCGGGACTCCACGGCCCCTGCGGGTGGTCTCCGCTCGCGACACGGGTCGGTGACCGAGCGAAACTCCTGAGTTTCGGGGTCGAGGCTGCGGGGAAGCCTCGAAATCGTCGGGTGGGGCGGGCGGGCTCCTTGATCGCTCAGGAGTTCGGCTCATGAAGCTCTCGCGCCGCGGCGATGTTACCGGTAACATTGCGATGCGAGGGCGCCGCGCCCCGCCACCCGAACCACCGTCGAAGGAGACCGCGTGTCCGACGCCGCCCCGTTCACGCCCGAGGTGCAGCAGGCGATCGACGCCGTGCGCGCCGACGTCGCCAAGCTGCACGCCGAGCTCGTGCGCTACAACCTCATCGTCTGGACCGGCGGCAACGTCTCGGGTCGCGTGCCCGGTGCCGACCTCTTCGTGATCAAGCCGTCCGGCGTCTCGTACGACGACCTCGCTCCCGAGAACATGATTCTCTGCGACCTCGACGGCAACGCCATCCCCGGCACCCCCGGTTCCGAGCGCAGCCCCTCGAGCGACACCGCGGCCCACGCCTACGTATACCGCCACATGCCCGAGGTCGGCGGCGTCGTGCATACGCACTCGACCTACGGCGTCGCGTGGGCGGCCCGCGGCGAAGAGATCCCCTGCGTCATCACGGCGATGGCCGACGAGTTCGGCGGTCCCATCCCGGTCGGCCCCTTCGCGATCATCGGCGACGACTCGATCGGTCGCGGCATCGTCGAGACCCTGCGCGGCCACCGCTCGCGCGGCGTCATCATGCAGAACCACGGCCCCTTCACGATCGGCACGAACGCGAAGGATGCCGTGAAGGCCGCCGTCATGCTCGAAGACGTCGCCCGTACCGTGCACATCGCGCGCGAGGCGGGCCCGCTCATCCCGATCCCGCAGGACAAGATCGACGCCCTCTACAACCGCTACCAGAACGTCTACGGACAGAGCACGGACGACCGCCGATGAACGCGCACATCACTGACGGCCGGGCCAGCCTCGGCATCGAGCTCGGCTCCACCCGCATCAAGGCGTGCCTGATCGGCCCCGATGCCGAGGTGCTGGCGACCGGATCCCACGAGTGGGAGAACGTCTACGCCGATAAGCTCTGGACCTACTCGCTGGATGCCGTGTGGTCGGGTCTGCAGGCCGCGTACGCCGCACTGGTCGCCGACGTGCAGCAGCGCTTCGGCGTCACTCCCGAGCGCTACGCCGCGATGGGTGTGTCGGCGATGATGCACGGCTACCTCGCGTTCGACGCCGAGGGCGAGCTGCTCGCCCCCTTCCGCACGTGGCGCAACACCAACACCGGCGTCGCGGCGGCCGAGCTCACCGAGCTGCTGGGCGTGAACATTCCGCTGCGGTGGTCGATCGCGCACCTGCACCAGGCCGTCGTCGATGCCGAGCCCCACGTGCCCGAGATCCGCCTCCTCACCACCCTCGCCGGCTACGTGCACGGGAAGCTCACCGGCGAGAAGGTCCTGGGCGTGGGCGATGCCTCGGGCATGTTCCCCATCGACTCCGCGACCCGCGACTACGACGCCGAGCTCGTCGCCCGCTACGACGCGCTCGCCGCCGGGCGGATCCCCGCCCTCGAAGCCTTGCTGCCGAAGGTGCTCGTCGCGGGTACGGCCGCGGGTGCCCTCACCCCGGAGGGAGCCCAGCTCCTCGACCCGACCGGAACCCTGCGTCCCGGCATCCCGTTCGCTCCTCCCGAGGGCGACGCGGGCACCGGCATGGTCGCAACCTGCGCCGTCGCTCCCCGCACGGGCAACGTCAGTGCCGGCACGAGCATCTTCGCGATGGTCGTGCTCGAACGCCCGTTGAGCCGGGTGCACCACGAGCTCGACCTCGTCACGACGCCGTCGGGCGATGCGGTCGCCATGGTCCACTGCAACAACGGCGCGAGCGAGCTCGCCGCGTGGGCGGAGATGTTCACCGCGTTCGCCGCCGCGGCCGGCACCCCGGTGACGCCGGATGCCACGTACACGGCGCTCTTCGAGGCGGCGCTGAACGGCGAGGCCGACGCCGGCGGGCTCCTCGCGTACAACCACCTCGCCGGAGAGCCCATCGCGGGCCTCGACGAGGGGCGTCCGCTCGTGGTGCGCACGCCCGACAGCCGCCTGACCTTGCCGAACTTCATGCGCGCGCAGCTCTACGGCGTGTTCGGGACGCTCGCGCTCGGGATGGACGTGCTCCACGGCGAGGGCGTGCAGCTCGACCGGATGTACGCGCACGGCGGCATGTTCCGCACGGCCGGGGTCGCCCAGCGCTTCCTCGCGGCCGCGCTCGATGCTCCCGTCGCCGTCGCCGAGACGGCATCCGAGGGTGGGGCGTGGGGCATCGCGGTGCTCGCGGCTTACATCGTCGACGGCCAGGGCCGCGACCTCGACACGTACCTGCGCGAGGCGATCTTCGCTGACGCGCCGATCGTCACCGCCGACCCCGATCCGGGCGATGTCGCCGGATTCTCGACCTACCTCGACCGTTACCGCGCCGGACTCGCCGTCGAGGCCGCCGCCGTGGCATCCCTCTGAGAACGACAGGAAAGAACATGACTCGCACTCCCCTCAAGAATGACCTCGACGGCTACGAGGTCTGGTTCGTCACCGGCAGCCAGAACCTCTACGGCGAAGAGACGCTGAAGCAGGTTGCAGAGCAGTCGCAGGCCGTCGTCGAGGGCCTGAACGGCCTGCCCGTCAAGGTCGTCTGGAAGCCCGTGCTGAAGGACTCCGACAGCATCCGCCGCATGGCTCTCGAGATCAACGGCCGCGACGACGTCATCGGCGTGATCGCGTGGATGCACACGTTCAGCCCCGCGAAGATGTGGATCTCGGGTCTCGATGCGCTGCAGAAGCCGCTGCTGCACCTGCACACGCAGGCGAACGTCGAGCTGCCGTGGAACGACATCGACTTCGACTTCATGAACCTCAACCAGGCCGCTCACGGCGACCGCGAGTTCGGGTACATCCAGACGCGCCTGGGCGTTTCGCGCAAGACCGTCGTCGGCCACGTGTCGAACCCCGCCGTGCGTCAGCAGATCGAGGATTGGGAGCGCGCCGCAGCCGGCTGGACCGCTGCCCGCACCCTCAAGCTCGCGCGCTTCGGTGACAACATGCGCTTCGTCGCCGTCACCGAGGGCGACAAGACCGAGGCCGAGCTGCGTTTCGGCGTGCAGGTCAACACGTGGGGCGTCAACGAGCTCGTCGAGGCCGTCGAGCAGGCAACGGATGCCGATGTCGACGCGCTCGTGCAGGAGTACATCGACAGCTACGACGTCGTCGAGGAGCTCCTCCCCGGCGGCGCGCGCCACCAGTCGCTGCGCGACGGCGCGGCGATCGAGCTGGGCCTGCGCTCGTTCCTCGAGGAGGGCGGCTTCGGCGCCTTCACCACGTCGTTCGAAGACCTCGGTGCGCTCAAGCAGCTCCCCGGTCTCGCCGTGCAGCGCCTCATGGCCGAGGGCTACGGCTTCGGTGCCGAGGGCGACTGGAAGACGGCGATCCTCGTGCGCGTCGCGAACGTGATGGGTGCGGGCCTCCCCGGCGGCGCCTCGCTCATGGAGGACTACACCTACGACCTCGTCCCCGGTCAGGAGCGCATCCTCGGAGCCCACATGCTCGAGGTCTCGCCCTCGCTCACCACGAAGAAGCCGCGCCTCGAGATCCACGAGCTCGGCATCGGCGGCAAGGACGACCCGGTGCGCCTGGTCTTCACCGCCGACCCCGGCCCCGCGCTCGTCGTCGCGCTCAGCGACATGCGCGACCGCTTCCGTCTGACCGCCAACGTCGTCGAGAACGTCGAGGCCCCTGACCTACCGAAGCTCCCCGTGGGCCGCGCGGTCTGGAAGCCCGCGCCCGACTTCGCGACCTCGGCCGCCTGCTGGCTCGCCGCCGGTGCCGCCCACCACACCGTCATGACGACGGCCGTGGGCATCGAGGTGTTCCGCGACTTCGCCGAGATCGCCAAGACCGAGCTCGTCGTCATCGACGAGGGCACCACGGTCCGCGGTTTCCAGAGCGAGCTGCGCTGGAACCAGGCGTACTACCGCCTGGCCCAGGGCATCTGATCCCCGCCGCCCCGGGAGCGCGAGCCCCGGGGCGGTGCGGCACGTGCCCGTTCCGTTCGCTCGGAACGCGCCCCGCTCGCCGAGGTGCCCCTTACCGCCTCGGCGAGCGGACCGTGCCCCGGATCCCTGGTGGCGGTGGGCTGCCCGGGATCCGGGGCACATCTCGTTCGCGGGGTGCGCGCTCCGCGCGTGAGCGCCCCGTCCCGGTCTCGGTGGGTTCGTGTCCCGGATCGTGCGGCCTTCAGGGTGCTCGGGCCGCCTTTTTCGGGACATGGATGCCGTGGCATCCGGGGTCGCGGCGTAAGCCGACCGATCAGGGCGACGCCGTCGGGGCGTAGGACGCCGGCGCCGCGCGGGGGCGGCCGAAGCGGCACGGACCTGGGGAGCGACGAGCAGGCGAGGAATACCCGCCGAGCAACCACGGTTGCCCCTCGTTCACCTCGACCGATGGGAACCCTCGTTTTGACTGACTCCTCACATGCCCTCGTGGTGGGCGCGACCGGTATCGCCGGCGGCGCCCTGCTGGATCGACTGATCGACGACGGCTGGGAGGTGACGGCGCTGTCGCGACGGGCCGGGGCGGCGCGACCGGGAGTGACCTGGCGGTCGGCGGATCTGCGCTCGCTCGAGGCGCTGACGTCGGCGCTGCGGGGTGTCCCGGTCACGCACGTCTTCTTCACCGCGTGGTCGCGGCAGGACACCGAGGCCGAGAACATCGCCGTCAACGGCGGAATGGTGCGCGATCTGCTCGCGGCGCTCGCCGACGCGCCGGTGCGGCACGTCGCTCTGATGACCGGGTTGAAGCACTATCTCGGCCCGTTCGAGGCCTACGGCCAGGGCGAGATGCCCGACACCCCCTTCCACGAGGACGAGCCGCGCCTCGACGTCGACAACTTCTACTACGCGCAAGAGGATGAGCTCTTCGCCGCGGCCCAGCGTCAGGGATTCACCTGGTCGGTGCACCGCTCACACACCGTGCTCGGGCACGCGGTCGGCAACGCGATGAACATGGGCCTCACGATCGCCGTGGCCGCGGCGATCAGCCGTCACACGGGTCGCCCGCTCGTCTTCCCCGGCAGCGAGACGCAGTGGAACGGCCTCACCGATGTGACCGATGCCGATCTGTTGGCGAATCAGATGGTGTGGGCGGCGACTCATCCCGAGGGTGCCGACGAGGCGTTCAACACGGCCAACGGCGACGTGTTCCGCTGGCGCTGGATGTGGCCGCGAATCGCCGCAGACCTCGGCGTGGAGGCCGAGGGCTTCGACACCTCCCCCCGACCGTTCGCGCAGCAGATGGCCGACGCGGCACCGGTGTGGGCCGAGATCGTCGAGCAGCACGGTCTCGTCGAGCCCGACCTGGAGCGCGTCGCGTCGTGGTGGCACACGGATGCCGATCTCGGACGCGACATCGAGGTGATGACCGACATGTCGAAGAGCCGCCTGGCGGGCTTCACCGAGCATCACCGCACGCGCGACTCGTTCACGCGCTTGTTCGAGCGGTATCGTGCGGCGCGCCTGATCCCCTGAGGTCGCGGACGCCCTGGCATCCGCCGGCGCTCGGCCCTACAGCCGCTGCCCCAGCGCCCACAGGCGGTCGGCACGCCCCGAGATCGCCTCCGACAGCGCGAAGGCCTGAGAGTCGGTGAGCGATGCCACGTAGTCGACGATCCCGCGGGAGCGCGCGAGGCGTTCGGCCTCGGCATCCGAAGGGCGACGTTCCGCGGGCAGGGTCGCGTACTGCTCGCGGGCCAGGGCGATGAGTTCGCGCAGACGCCGCGGGGTGCGCGCGCGATCGAGGTCGTCGTCGAGCCACTCGCCCAGCGCCCGCACCGACCGCGCGAGGATGCGACTCATGCCGCGCTGCTGGATCGCCAGATCGGGGCGGCTGAGCACGAAACGCTTGTGCACGAACTTCAGCACCTCGACGTGGTGCCAGGCCCACGGCGAGAGCACGACGGGCCCGGCCCGCGGGGTGTCGAGGGGGCGCAGACGCGCCGACTCCTGGAACCGGCGGATCCAGCGATCGGTGAAGGCGGCGAGCCGGCGCTCGGCCGTCAGCGAGCCGTCGAAGGGGCGCGCGAGCAGGTCGGTGACCATCTCGGCATCCACGTCGCTGACGGCGGCGAGGAAGGCCTCGTCGTCGGCGATCCACGGGTCGTCGCGGCGCATCTTTCTCCGCAGGCGTTCGAGGCCCGCCCCGGGCATGAGCTCGGCGCGCACCTCGGCGTCGTCGCGGTCGCGCCACTCGAGCACGTCGTCGAGCCAGCCGCGGAACTCCGCCGCGATGGGCGCGTGGTCGAGGATCCCCGCTCGGTAGAAGTCGTCGACGTCGTGCACCGAGTACGCGATGTCGTCGGCGAGATCCATCACGGCGCCCTCGATGCTCTGGCACAGGGGCGCGGCATCCACCCCCTCCCGGGCGGCGTCGAGGTCGGCGAGGTCGAGGTCGTACGCCGAGTACTTGTGCACCCGGTACGCGCCGTCGGAAGAGCGACGGATGCCGCGGGGCGGCCCGATCCGCTCGACGTCGGCCGCATCGACCGACGGCGCCCACGGGTACTTCGCCGAGGCGGTGCGCACGGCCGCGGTGAGGTTGAGTCCGCGGGGGGCGTTCTCGACGACGTCGAGCGCGGTGAGGATGCGGTAGGTCTGCGCGTTGCCCTCGAAGCCGTCGGGCAGGCCCAGTTCCTCGCGCGCGAGGCGGTCGAGGGTGGTCTCGCCGAGGTGGCCGAAGGGCGGGTGCCCGAGGTCGTGGGCGTAGGCCGCGGCCTCGACGACCGTGGCGTTGCAGACGTCGCCCTCGCCGGCCTGCCGCGAGCGCGTGTTGAGCTGCAGGGCGACGACGCGTGCGATCGCGCTGACCTTGAGCGTGTGGGTCAGTCGATTGTGCACGGGTGCCCCGCCGATCGACGGCGACACGACCTGCGTGACGGCCGACAGCCGCGAGAAGTACGGCGAGAACTGAATGCGCTCCAGATCGATCGACCACGGGTCGGCGCGAGCGTCGTCGTGGTCGGGATGCACGCGGGATGCCGGGTTGCCGACGACGGCGCCTTGGTCGACGTTCACGTGCTCCGGGCGCGCGGCGAATGCCGGGGGAGTGGTCTCGTTGTGGAGCAAAGCGGTCCTCTCGCGGCGTCGACGACGTGGATCCACGCTAACGCGCCGTCTCGGCCGTGTCGTTCCCCGTTGACGGCGGTGGTTCCGGCGGCGAGGGCTCTCCTGCGTGGGGCGAGAGAGACGGTCGCCGCTCCCGCGGCACCCCGTCGGTCTCTTGCGGGGTGGCCTTCAGCTCGGCAGGGTGCTGCGGTCGGGTTGTGGAAGGCGGAGTCCCGCGGCGGGCCGAATCGCAGAGAGTCACCCCTGGCGGGAGGTCTCGATCGTCCTCTCTGCGGCATCCAGGCCGGCCCGCAGGCCCTCGATGAACCTCGGAAGGAAGGGGGGCTGGAACGACGGGCGCGTGACCACCAGGATCTCCCGATGCCAGGGCTCGATCCCGGCAGGAGGGGGCACGATCTGTACGCGAAGGCCCCGCTCGAGTCCCGCGGCGACGACGGTGGCGGGCACCACGCTGACCGCGAGGCCCTCGCTCGCAAGAGTCAGCAGGCAATTCGGGTCCGAGCTCTCGAAGGCCACGTGGAAACGAAAGCGCAAGCGCTCCGACCACGAGCCCAGAAGACGTCGATCTCCCAGAGAGCGATGCCCGAGGGCCCAATCCTTGTCGACCAGTTCCTCGAATGTCAGACCCACCTCCGGCGCGGCCACCAGCAGCATGGGCTCCCTGTGCACCAGCGTCACCGTCAGCGGATCGTCGGCCAGCGGCGAGTCTGCGGGCAGGTATCGGTAGCCGACGAGCAGATCGAGCGCCCCGGATCGCACAAGGGGGATGGCATCCGGCGTCTCCATTTCGCGAACGTTCACACGCGGCCAGGAAGGGTCCTTCTGCAGGGACGAGAAGACGCGCGGAAGCAAGTACTGCAGTGCCGTTCCGTGCGTTCCCAGCGTGAGATCGGGGGCCTCGGAGCGGCTTATCGAACGCAGGCTGTCGGAGAATTCGGAGTTGGCGATCAGCAGCGGACCGGTGGCCGCCAAGAGGGCGCGGCCGGCGGCCGTGATGGCGATCCGACTCCCGGGTCGGCGGACGAGCAGTTCCACCCCCAACGCCCGTTCGAGTCCGGCGATGTGCTGGGTGATCGCCGACGGCACGTATCCCAGTTCCGCGGCTGCGGCCGCCATGGAACCGTGTTCCACGACGGCCGTGAAGCTGCGCAACCAGCGGAGGTTCATCGGGTCATTCATAAAGTGTGAACTCTCCCTTTTGAAAGCATCAGTTTACGCGAACGGGGCGAGCGACCACGATGGACGACAGCGTCACTCGTTGCCCCGGCCGGGGGACAGAGCCCGCACCCCGATGCACCGGTCATGCACCCCGCGAAAGAAGAGTCATGAAGCCCTCCACGGTCCCCTCGACGCTGGATGTCGACGACATCCGTTCGCACTTCCCCGCGCTTCGTGGCGGCACCGCGTTCTTCGACAGCCCCGGCGGGACGCAGACTCCGACCAGCGTCGCTGCCGCCATCGGCGAAGCGCTTCTCGCTCCGCTCGCCAACCGGGGACTCGTCACTCAAGCCGAACGCAACGCCACGAGCATCGTCGAGGCGTGCCGGTCCGCACTCGGAGATTTCTTGAACGTCCCGAGCCAGACGGTCGTCTTCGGTCGAAGCGCGACGGCGCTCACGTTCGATCTTTCTCGGGCCATCTCGCGGACGTGGAAGGCCGGTGACGAGGTGGTCGTCACCCGGCTGGACCACAACTCCAATGTGCAGCCCTGGCTGATCGCGGCCGAACGCACCGGAGTGACCGTCCGATGGGTGGACTTCGACCCGGCGACCGGAGAGCTGTCGACGGATGCCGTTCGCGAGCAGCTCTCGGAGCGCACCAGGCTGGTGGCGGTCACCGCCGCATCCAACGTCCTCGGCACCATGCCGGACATCCCCCGGATCGCCGAGGCGGTCCATGGCGTCGGAGCGCTGTTGTACGTCGACGGCGTGCATTACACGGCACACGCGTTGGTGGATGTCCCCGCGCTCGGCGCGGACTTCTTCGTCTGCTCGCCGTACAAGTTCCTCGGCCCGCACTGTGCGGCCGTCACGATGCGATCGGATCTTCTCGGCCAGCTGCAGCCCGACAAGCTGGCAACCTCGCCGAACACCGATCCCGAAAGATACGAGCTCGGCACCCTGCCCTATGAGCTGATGGCCGGCACGACGGCCGCGGTCGATTTCATCGCCGCGATCGGCGGCCCCGAGGGAACCCGCCGCGAACGCCTCGTCCGAGCGGTCGAAGCGATCGACGAGCACGAGACCGATCTGCGAGAAGTCATCGAGACCGGCTTCGCCGCCTTCGGCGACCTCACCGTGCACTCGCGTGCCGCGCGTCGGTCTCCGACCCTGTTCGTCTCGGTCGCCGGCGGTCGCGATCAGGAACTCGCCCGTTTTCTCGCGAGCCGCGACATCAACGCCCCGGCCAGTCACTTCTACGCCATCGAGGCCTCACGACGACTCGGACTCGGCGATGGTGGTGCTCTCCGTGTCGGGCTTGCGCCATACAACACGCGGGATGACGCCGACCGGCTCCTGAATGCGACGGCTGACTTCCTGGCATCCCGCCGGCCGTGAAAACCCGAACCCGGCGCCCACGCCGGGCGGCACCGTCGTGACCGTGGCGCTCGCCGGGCAAACGCAGCTCCCTCTTATACGCCTCGATGCTGCCCGACGCAATCGTCCGAGTCGCCGAGCGCTCGAAAAGTACCCGGGTTAGCGTTGCGAACATGACGCTGAATCATGTTCGACGCGGGAGTGGCAGCCCACTGCTGCTGGTGCACGGCCTGGGCGCAGGCTGGCGGTCCTGGACTCCGATCCTCGATGAGCTGGCCCGGCACCGTGAGGTCATCGCCGTCGACCTGCCGGGATTCGGTGAGACACCGCCGCTGTCCGGTGACGTCTCGATTGCCACGCTGGCCGACTCCGTCGCGGACTTCATCCGCGAGCAGGGACTGGAGGGGGTCTCAACCGTCGGGCAGTCGATGGGCGGCCGAATCGTGCTCGAGCTTGCGCGGCGCGGAGTGGGCGGGGACAGCGTCGCTTTGGACCCTGGCGGGTTCTGGAGTCCCCGCGAGCGCGCCGTCTTCGCCGCCACGCTGCGGCCGTCGATCGTGCTGGTTCGCGCATTGCGCGGCGTTCTGCCCGCCTTGCTCAGTAACCCCGTCGGACGGACGGTGCTTCTGGCGCAATTGTCAGCGCGACCGTGGGTCCTTTCGCGGGAAACGGTGCTGCCGGACGTGCGCGGACTGGCCGATTCCCCCTCGGTCGGAGCCGCCATGAATGCCCTCACCAAGGGCCCCCTGCAACAGGGCGCCCCCGCGGGCACGGTACCCGGCCGGGTCACGATCGGGTGGGGTCGGCGCGATCTGGTGACCGTGCCCAAACAGGCCGATCGCGCCACCCACCTGTTCCCCGACGCTTCGCTGCACTGGTTCGAACGATGCGGCCACTTTCCGCAGTGGGACGTTCCCCACGAAGCGACACGACTCATCCTCGACAGCACCAGCTGAAGCGCGGGGCTGCGTACGTCACCGGCCGCCACTGCTCGCCGCGCGGTTCCGAGCAGGTGCAAAAACCGGTGCGAGAGCCGAATGCGGTGGTCTGTCTCGCACCCCGCCCGCGCCGTCAGCCCCGCCGCACCTCGACCTCGACGATCCGCGCGTCCTCGACGCCCAGCTCGTACGTCGGCCCGACGATCCGCAGCGCCACCGCTTCGTCGACGTCGGCGCACGAGGACCCGAGCCGCAGCTCCACCTCGCCCGCCTCGACGACGCGCCGCATCGAACGGTCGCTGTAGGCCAGCCGCGAGGCGGGCACGGTGAAGCGCACCTCGGCGCTTTCGCCGGGCGCGAGCTCGACCCGCGCGTACGCCACGAGCTGCGCCACCGGGCGTGTGACGCTGGCCACCGCGCGGTGCGCGTACACCTGCACGACGTCCGCCCCGTGCCGGTCTCCGGTGTTCGTCACGCGCGCCGACACGGTGAACGCGTCACCGGCGCGCACCTCGGCAGAAGCTCCGGATGCCGGCACACCGGCGCCCCGCTCGACTCTCAGGCCGACGCCCTCGGCAGGTGCCGCTCCGGCGGACGCGACCCCGTCCGCCCGCAGCTCCCCGCGCGCGAACGACGTGTACGACAGCCCGAAGCCGAACGGACGCACGGGTGTCGAGTCGGTGCTCGTGACCCCCGACGGCCCGCCGAGCAGCGGGTGCAGGTACGAGTACGGCTGCGCGCCTGCCGAACGGGGGAGCGAGACGGGCAGACGGCCCGAGGGAGTGGCATCCCCCGCCAACAGCGCTGCCAGCGCCGGCGCGCCCTCCTCACCGGGGAAGAACGCCTGCAGCACCGCGGCGGGACCGCCCGCGGTGTCGAGCGCCCAGTCCAGGGCGTACGGACGGCCCGTCAGCAGGACGAGTACGACGGGGGTTCCCGTCGCCACGACCGCCTCGACGAGCTGGCGTTGCACGCCCGGCAGGTCGAGGGAGTCGGCGTCGTTGCCCTCGCCGACGGTTCCGCGCCCGAAGAGCCCGGCGCGGTCGCCGACGACGACGATCGCCACCTCGGCGTCGCGGGCGAGGGCGGCCGCCGTATCCAGACCCGAGAGATCGGTCCCCTCGACCGTGCATCCCTCGGCGTACGCGATCTCGCCGAAACGCTCGACGAGGGCTTCGCGCACGGTCGGCAGTGAGAAGCCGAGCGGGAAGCTCGGGTGGTGAGCGAGCACGTGGTTCGCGAACGAGTAGCAGCCCATCAGCGCGTCGGTACTGTCGGCGTTCGGGCCGATCAGCGCGATTCGCCCGGGTGAGGCGAGCGGCAGCACGCCCTCGTTGCGCAAGAGTACGACGGACTCCTCGGCCAGACGGCGCGCGAGCGCGCGGTGCTCGGCGTCGTCGAGGTCGACCGCGGTCGGGGCCGCGGAGAAGTCGGCATCCAGCAGCCCGAGATCCTCCTTCTCGGCCAGCACGCGCAGGACGGCACGGTCGACCACGGCTTCGGGGAGGGCTCCGGATGCCACCCGCTCGGCCAGGTGCGGATACGCGTCGGGCCCCGGGAGTTCGACGTCGATCCCCGCCTCGAGGGCGAGTTGCGCGGCCTCGCCGCGGTCGGCCGCGATCCCGTGCATCGATCGGAGGAACTCCACGGCGAAGTAGTCGGAGACGACCGTGCCGTCGAAGCCCCAGCGTCGGCGCAGCAGATCCGTCAACAGCTCGGGGTTCGAGGCCACCGGTACGCCGTCGATCTCGGTGTACGAGTTCATGACGCTGCGCACCCCGCCGTCGCGCACGGCCATCTCGAACGGGGGGAGGAAGACATCCTGCAGCTCGCGCCGACCGGCCGACACGGGTGCGTGGTTGCGGCCGGCGCGTGAGGCGGAGTAGCCCACGAAGTGCTTGAGCGTCGCGTGCACGCCCGCCGCCTGCAGCCCGCGCACGTAGGCCGTTCCGATGGTCCCGACGACGTAGGGGTCCTCGGCGATGCACTCGTCGACCCGGCCCCATCTGGCGTCGCGTACGACGTCGAGCACCGGCGCCAGGCCCTGGTGAACCCCCACCTCGCGCATCGATCGACCGATCGCGGATGCCATGAGTTCCACGGCATCCGGATCGAAAGAGGCTCCCCAGGCGAGGGGGGTGGGGAAGGTCGCCGCCTTCCACGCCGCGAACCCGGTCAGGCACTCCTCATGGACGAGCGCCGGGATGCCCAGACGCGTCTCGTCCTGCAGGCGGCGCTGTTCGCCCCACAGCCAGGCGGCGCGCTCGACGGGGTCGACGGGCCGCGTGCCGTAGACGCGCGTGAGGTGGCCGAGCCCGTGAGCGGTGGCATCCACGTAGGCGGTGGAGGTGACCTTCTCGCCCGAGAGCGGGGCGACGACCTCGTCGCCCTGGTCGACCCAGTACCCGACGAGCTGGGCGAGCTTCTCTTCGAGGGTCATGTCGGCCACGAGGGCCTTCACCCGAGGGGTGATCCCCCGTGTGCGGGCAGCGCCGACGTCGGTGTTCTGAATGGTCATCGTGGGATCAGCCCTTCACGGCACCGGTGAGTCCGCCCACGATCCGTCGCTCGAACACGCTGAAGAACAGCAGAGCGGGGATCATCGACAGAGAGGTGAAAGCGAGTACTCGGGCGGTGTCGACCGAGTACTGCGAGGCGAACGCCTGGGTGCCCAGCGGCAGCGTGTAGGCGGCCTCGTTGTTGAGGATGAACAGCGGCAGCATGTACGAGTTCCAGCTGTTGACGAAGGCCAGGATGCCGACCGTCACCACCGCGGGCACCGCGAGAGGCAGCACCATGCGCCAGAAGAAGCCGAGGCGGCCGAGCCCGTCGATCGAGGCGGCCTCCTGCAGCTCGCTCGGAATGGCGGCGAGGAACGGCGACAGGATGATGATCGTCAGGGGCAGGGCGAAGGCGATCTGCGGCACGATGACGCCCGCGAGCGAGTTCGTCAGACCGAGATTGCGCACCAGGATGTACAGGGGCGTGATCGCGACGGTCATCGGGAACATCAGGCCCGCGGTGAACAGGGCGTACACGGCTCCGCGCCCGCGGAAGCGGTACCGGGCCAGGCCGTAGGCCGCCATCATGCCCAGCACGACGACGAACGCCGTCGTCGCGATCGCGGCGATCGCGGAGTTGCCGACCTGGCCCCAGAACGCGGGGCTCGCGAGCACGTCGGCGTAGTTCTGCCAGTTCCAGGTGGTGGGAAAGCCCGAGGGATCCACGGTGATCTCGGCGTTCGAGCGGAAGCCGCCGAGGATGATGTAGACCACCGGGGCGAGCATCATCCCGATCAGCAGCAGGGCGACGAAGCCGACGAGCACCGAGCTGCCGCGGTTCGCTCCGGCGGGGCGTCGGCGCGGGGTCCTCCCGCCGCGAGGGGTGACGAGGGTGGCGGTGGCGGTCATTTCGAACCTCCCGTGAGAGCGCCGGCCGTGTCGCGCCGCAGCACGAAGCGCTGATAGACGAGGGCGACGGCGAGCGAGATGAGGAACATCACCACGGCCACGGCGCTGCCGTACCCGAAGCTGCCGGCATTGCGGCCGTTGGCGACCATGTAGGTGGCCATCGTGGAGGTCCCCGCCGTGGAGGCGACGTACTGACCCCAGACGATCCAGACGAGGTCGAACAGCTGGAGGGAGCCGATGATCGACAGGAACGCCCAGATGCGGATCGTCGGTCCCATGAGGGGCAGGACGATGTGGCGCTGGATCTGCCAGTACGAGGCACCGTCGATCGCGGCGGCCTCGCTCAGCTCCTCGGGAATGCCCTGGAGACCGGCGAGGAAGAGGATCACGGCGAAGCCGATGTACTTCCACGTGATGATGATGAGCAGCGTCCAGATCGCCAGCGCCGGATCGGAGATCCAGTCCGCGCGGAGCGAGCCGAGCCCGATCTTCTCCAGAGCCCCGTTGAGCGCGCCGCCCGACTGCAGCATGAGGCCCCAACCGAGACCCACGACGACCTCGGAGATGACGTAGGGCACGAAGATCAGCACGCGGATGAGCGACTGCGCGCGCATCTTGCGATTCAGCAGCAGCGCGAGGCCCAGCGCGAGAGGTCCCTGCAGCACGAGGGATCCGACGACGATGAACGCGTTGTGGCCGAGGGCTTCGTGGAAGGCCGGGTCGGTGAGGATGGTGATGTAGTTTCGCAGCCCCACGAAGTCGACGGGAGCGCCGAAGCCCGACCACTTGTAGAAGCCGTAGTAGGCGGCGAGGGCGACGGGCAGGATGACGAACGACACGAACACCACCAGGGCGGGGCCCAGGAGGATCGCGAGTTCGCCGCGGATGCGCCAGTTCTCGAGCCGTCGCCGCGCGGTCGGCCGCCCGGCCGAGGGGGCGCGTGTGGCGCCCTCCCCGGCCGGGCGGCCTGACCCGGCGTCGGTCGCCGAGGTGGCGAGCTGGGTGGTCATGGTCGGCGTCCTCAGCGGGAAGCGGCGGCGTTGACGGCGTCGACGATGCCCTGCGGGCTGCCCTTGCCGGCGAACAGGTCGACGACGGCGACGTTCAGGGCGTTGCCGACGTTCTGTCCGTACAGGGTGTCGAGCCAGACCGAGACGTAGGGGGCGTCGGTGTACGCCTTCAGCGCGGACTGCAGGGCGGGGGTGGTGACGGCATCCGTCGCCTCGCTCGAGGCGGGGATGGTCTGGAAGGCCGCGGCGTACTTCTCCTGGTTCTCCTTGTTGACGAGGAAGTTCAGGAAGTCGGTGCACTGCGCCGGGGCGTTGACCCAGCACGAGTAGCCGTCGACGCCGCCCATGATCGCGCCCTCTTCGCCCTTGCCGCCGGGAACCTCGGGGAAGGGGAACCAACCGAGGTCGGCGAGGGGCTTCTCATCGGGCGTGAGCGAGGCGATCACGCCGGGGTTCCAGGCACCCATGAGCTCCATGGCGGCCTGGTGGTTGGCGAGCAGGCCCGCCGACGAACCGGCACCCTGCTGGGCCGCCGTGGTGAGGAAGCCGTCGTTGAAGGGCTGGGTCTTCAGGAACGACTCGAGGTTCTCACCCGCCTGCTGCCAGCACGGGTCGTCGAAGCTGCGGCTCTGCGCCGCGGTGTCCAGGACGTCCTTCGAGCAGGCGCGCAGCGCGAAGTTGTAGTACCAGTGGGCCGCGGGCCAGGCGTCCTTCGCGCCCACGGCGATCGGGGCGACGCCCGTGGCGCGGATCTTCGCGTCGGCGGCCTGCAACTCGTCGATCGTCTCGGGGGCGGCGGAGACGCCGGCCGCGGACAGGAGATCCTGCGAGGTGAAGATGCCCGAGGGGAGCACGGCGACGGGCATGCCGTAGTTCTTGCCGTCGACCTCGAAGGCGCCGAGCGAGTTGCCGAGAGCGGTCTTGACCTCGGGCGAGATCTTGTCGGTGAGGTCCATCGCCTGGCCGGCCGCGACGATGTCGGCGAGCTTGCCGCCGCCGCGAGCCATGAACAGGTCGGGGGCGTCGCCCGAGTTGAGGGCGGTCTGGAGCTTGCCGTCCATCTCTTCGTTCTGCAGGGCCTGGATCTCGATCGTGACGCCGGGATTCGCCGCCTCGAACGCCGCGGCCGTGTCCTCCCAGTACTTCTTGCCGTCACCCGTGGTGGAGTTGTGCCACAGCGTCAGCGTGACCGAACCGTCGGCGTTCTGGCCGCCGCCGCCCGCGGCGCAGCCACCGAGGGCGAGTGTTCCGGCGACGGCGAGGGCCGCTCCGGCGAGGATTTTGCGCGTGTTCATGTGATTCCCGTTTCTCTTCGTCGAGGTGCGCCGTGGGACGCGTCGGTGTTCGGCTGCTTCGCCGTTCGTGCGCTTCTCGGGGTCTGCTGCCCGCCGAGGTGTGAGCAGTGTCGCCCGGGGCTCGCGCGAACGTCAAACGTTTTCGAAAATGTTTTCCACGCTATGGTCGGATGCCATGACGAGGCGCGCGACCATCCACGACGTCGCCGCGGCGGCCGGGGTCTCGGTGGCCACGGTGTCGAAGGCGGTGAACGGGCGCTACGGGGTGTCGCCCGAGACCGTGGGGCGGGTCCTGGACGCCGTGAAGACCCTCGGGTACGAGTCGAGCCTCGTCGCCAGCAGCATGCGCTCGCGCCGGACGGGCGTGATCGGCGTGCTCGTGGCCGACATCGAGCCGTTCTCCGCCGAGATCCTCAAGGGAGTCGGGGGAGCCCTGTCCGACACCGGGTACGACCTCTTGGCCTACACGGGCGCGCGTCGCGACGGCGAGGGCTGGGAGCGCCGCTCGCTGAGCCGGCTGAGCGGCACGCTCATCGATGCGGCGATCATCGTCACGCCCACGGTCGTCAACGTCTCGGGAGAGGTGCCCATCGTGGCCATCGACCCGCACACGGGCCGGGGAGACCTGCCGACCGTCGAGTCCGACAGCTACACCGGCGCGCAGCAGGCCGTGCACTATCTCGTGCAGCTCGGTCACCGGCGCACCGGCTTCATCGCGGGGCGGCCCGATCTGCGCTCCGCGGTCGCCCGCGCCTCGGGGTACCGCGCGGGGCTCGCCGCCGCGGGGATCCCGTTCGACTCCGCGCTGGTCGGCGTCGGACGCTACGAGCAGGACGTCGCGCGCGAAGCCGCCGAGGCCATGCTCTCGCTCGACGACCCGCCCACGGCGGTGTTCGCCGCGAACGATCTCTCGGCGCTGTCGATCATCGAGGTCGCCGCCGCGCGGGGGTTGAGCGTGCCCGGCGATCTGTCGGTGGTCGGTTTCGACGACGTGCCCGAGGCCGCCCGCGCGCAACCCGCCCTGACCACGGTCCGCCAGCCGATGAAGCGCCTCGGCGCCGAGGCCGTGCGGATGGTGCTCGCGCTGCTGGCCGGGGAGACCCTGCCCGAGACGCACATCGAACTCCCGACGCGCCTCGTCGCGCGGGCGACGACCGCGCCGCCGCGCTCGCGCTGAACCGCGTGGGGCCCCGGCATCCGGTGCCCGCCCGCGTCGAGTGTCCATGACACGCCGCGCGGGACCGTGCCGACGCGGCGTGTTCTGGACACCCGACGAGTTCCTTCCCGGGGCGCGCGAAACGCCCGCTCCGCCCGTCGCGCGCCGCACCACCCCGCGGCTCGGGTACCGTCGAGGTGTGCCCACTGCCAGCAGTAAAGACGACGAGGTCGACCTCCTCATCGACGCCTGGTCGCAGTTGCTGCCCGACGTCGACCTGACGCCCCTCGACGTGATGTCGCGCCTGCGCCGCGCGGCCTTCCACCTGTCGAAGCTCCGCGCCAAAGCCTTCGCCAGCGCCGACATCGCCGTCTGGGAGTTCGACGTTCTCGCCGTGCTCCGCCGCGCCGGCACCGAGCTCAGCGCAACGCGCCTGATCACAGCGACCATGATCGGCAGCGCCGCCATGACGAACCGCCTCGACAAGCTCGCCGAGCGCGGACTCGTCAATCGCCGCCCCAACCCCTCCGACGGCCGCGCGATCCTCGTCGCGATCACCGCCGAGGGCATCGAGCGCGTGGACGCGGCGATGACCGAGCTCGTCCGCCTCGAAGCCGACGCGCTCCGCGATGTCAGCCGACACGACCAGGCCCTTCTCGCGAGCGCTCTGCGCGTGCTCGCGGCGGGCGAGACGCACGAGGCGTGATCGACCTCGTCGCCACCGTGACCCGACGCCCCGTCGTCCTCGACGGCGGCCTGGGCACCCTGCTCGAGGCGCGCGGCAACGACGTCACCTCCGCGCTGTGGTCGGCCCGCGTGCTGCGAGACGAGCCCCACGAGGTGCGCGCGGCCCACGCCGAGTTCGTCGCCGCGGGAGCCGAGGTCGTCATCACCGCCTCGTACCAGCTGAGTTTCGGGGGAGTGATCCCGGATGCCGAGGTCGAGGCGCTCCTGCGCCGCTCGGTGTCTCTCGCGCGAGAGGCCGGCGATGTGGCGGTCGCGGCCTCCGTCGGCCCGGTGGGTGCCCTGCGCGCCGACGGCAGTGAGTACACCGGCTCCTACGGGCTGAGTCTCGACGAGCTGCGCAGCGCGCATCGCCGCCGCTTGCACGTTCTCGCCGAATCGGGTGCCGACCTCCTCGCCGTCGAGACCATCCCCTCCGTTCTCGAAGTGGAGGCGCTCGCCCTCGAACTCGATGATCTCGGTGTCCCCGCCTTCGTCAGCGTCTCCGCCGACAGCACCGGTTACGCGCACCGAGGCGCCCGCGCCGAGGCCCTGCGCACCGCGGCATCGGTCTCGAGCGTGCTCGCCGTGGGCGTCAACTGCTGCGCGCCCGAGACGGTGCTTCCCGCGCTCGCCGAGGCTCCCGGCATCCCGCTCCTGGCGTACCCGAACACCGGTGAGAGGTGGGACGCCGCCACACGCACCTGGCATGGCGGTACGGCGCCCCTGGCCGACGCGGCACCTTCGTGGGTCGCCGCCGGCGCGCGTCTGGTGGGCGGGTGCTGCCGCTCGACGCCCGCCGACATCGCGGCGATCGCGGCCGCGGTGCGCTGAGGCCGCGATCGGGTGCGCAGCCCGACGGTTCGGGGCTCGCGGTTGCTCTCAGACCTGGTGCGGAGCAGCCGTGCGACGGCACCGGTCGATGACGCGGCCGAGGCAACGCGCGTGCGTGTGCGAGCGCTCAGACGGTGATCCGCGGCCGCCGCCGGGGTGTCGCGTCGGTGAGCAACTCGACCTCCTCGGGGCGCCAGCCGTAGTCGGCGGCCAAGCGCTCCCGCAGCGCGGCTAGCGCCGACGGCACAGAGATCTCCACGCCGTGCAGCGAGTCGACGGTCGCGGGGTCGAGATCTCGCGCGGCCCGGCGCAGATCGAGCAGCAGAACGCGGACGCGTTCGCGGCCGAAGGCGGCGGTGGCGAGATTCCAGTCGCCGATCGAGATCGAGGCCCCCCGGCGGCGGCCCCCGGCGACAGCGCCCGCGGAGGGCAGGCCGATGATGACGATCGAGACGCCGGTCAACAGCATCACCGAGATGCCGGCCACGATGACACCGGTCGGCGAGAACACGGGGTCGAACGAGTCGCTCTCGAGCGAGAGGACGCCACGAGCCGCGGAGTACAGCGCGTATGCGCCCATCGCGGTGGTGAGCACGAAGCGGGATCGGCGGGGCAGCGCGCTCGCCCGGAACGCCAGGACGGCGCAGAGACCGCAGGCGAGGGCGAGGGTGAACGCCTTGATCGTCGTGACCGCGGCGGGCGCGAGGGTGAAGCCCAGGGCGGCCACGGCGGCGACGGCCACCGCGATCGGCAGGGATCGGGTGAGGGGGCGATCGGGCGTCACGACGAGGGCGGCGCACAGCAGCGCGGGGGCGAGGATCATCGTGGTGTCGGCGGCGATCCGGGTCAGGTCTCCGGCTCCGTTCGACGCCATGATGTCCAGCACTGCCGCACCGACCGAGACCGCTCCCGAGAGGGCTCCGACCCTCAGGAACACACCGAGAGCGCCCGCGCTGCCGATGCGCGGGAGGATCACGCAGATCACTCCGATCGCCAACACCACGCACATGACGGCTACGCCGATCGACAGCACCATGAAACCCCCCGGGGTCTCATCATGGCGGCGCCGTCTGGTACGCCGGCCGTCTTGACGGCGGCCGTGCCGGGGACTATCGACCCGGGCGGGGTCAGTCGAAATCCGCCGCCAGGGCGTTGCGGTGGTACTCGAAGATGATGCTCGTGCGGGTGGAGGCCACGCTGTGCCGGGCCGAGAGGTGGTCGACGACGAAGCGGCGCACGGCCGAGGAATCGTCGACCGCGATGTGCACGAGGAAGTCGTCCGCCCCGCCCAGGAAGAACAGCTGGATCACGTCCGGATGGCGGCGGATCTCGTGCGCGAACGCGCGAATGCTCTCCTGACGCTGCCCCGGTCGTAGCGTCACGCCCACGATCGCCTGCAGGCCCCGGCCGAGACGGCTCTGGTCGACGGCGGCGTGGAAGCCGGTGAGCAGACCGCGGTCGATGAGCCCCCGCAGACGGGTATGAGCGGTGGATGCCGCGACCCCGAGCGCCTCGGCGAGCGCGGCGTTCGTCATGCGGGCGTCGGCGGACAGCAGCTCTATCATCCGGGCGTCGAGCGGGTGCAGATCGTCCCCGGCCATCGCAGATCCTTCGTTTCAGAGGACCGAAGAAGCCCTCGACATCCGATGATATCGCCGTCCTCGCCGTAGATACCGACCTTTCTTCGGGGAAACACCACGGAAACACGCTTTTCTGCGATTCTCTCCGCAACGCTCATCCGCTCGAGGAGGAACCCATGCGCGTCTGCGTGCCCACCGAGATCAAGAACAACGAGAACCGCGTCGCGATGACACCCGCGGGAGTCGATGCGCTCGTCCACCGCGGCCACGAGGTGCTCGTCCAGGCGGGCGCGGGCGAGGGCAGCGGCTTCGCCGACGAGCAGTACCGCGCCGCGGGCGCCGAGATCGTCGCCACCGCCGACGAGACCTGGGCACGCGCCGAACTCCTGGTCAAGGTGAAGGAGCCCATCGCCCCCGAATACCGGTTCCTGCGCGCCGATCTCACCCTCTTCACCTACCTGCACCTCGCCGCCGATCGGCCGCTGACCGATGCGCTCATGGCCGCGGGGACCACGGGCGTCGCCTACGAGACCGTGCAGACCGCCGATCGCGCCCTGCCGTTGCTGGCGCCGATGAGCGAGGTCGCCGGACGCCTGTCGATCATCGAGGGCGCCCACCACCTGCTGCGCGCCTCGGGTGGCCGGGGTCTGCTCCCCGGCGGTGTGCCCGGCACCCCGCGGGCCAAGGTGGTCGTCATCGGCGGCGGCGTCGCCGGCGAGCACGCCGCGGCGAACGCTCTCGGTCTCGGTGCCCGTGTGACGGTCGTCGACATCTCGCTGCCCAAGCTGCGTCAGCTCGAGGAGCGCTTCGGCGGCGCGATCGAGACCCGCGCCTCGACCCGCCTCGAGATCGCCGAGCAGCTCGCCGACGCCGACCTCGTCATCGGCTCGGTGCTCATTCCCGGTGCCGCCGCGCCCAAGCTCGTCACCGACGACATGGTCGCGGCGATGAAGCCCGGCTCGGTCCTCGTCGACATCGCGATCGACCAGGGCGGCTGTTTCGAGGGCTCGCGTCCCACGACGCACGACGAGCCGACCTTCCGCGTCCACGATTCGCTGTACTACTGCGTCGCGAACATGCCCGGCGCGGTGCCGCACACCTCGACCCGGGCCCTGTCGAACGCCACTCTGCCCTACATCACACGCATCGCCGACCGGGGGTGGGAGGCCGCGGCATCCGCCGATCCCGCCCTGGCCAAGGGCCTGAACGTGCGCGCCGGCGTCGTGGTGAACGAGGGCGTACGCGCGGCGTTCGACCTCTGACCCGCGTCCCCGCGGTGGACACTCGACGAGGGTGGGCCGCCGCTAGCCGCGGAGCCAGGCGTAGGTGATCTCGGGGCGGCCCTGGCCGCCGTAGCGGGGTTCGCGGCGGACGCGACCGACGTCGGCGAGGTGCTCGAGGTAGCGCCGGGCGGTGACGCGCGACATGCCCTCGCTCTCGCCGACCTCGGTCGAGGACACGGCGCCGGAGGCCGTGCGCACGCGCTCCGCCACGGCCTGCAGCGTCTCGTCGCTCAGGCCCTTCGGCAGGGTCGGTGCAGCGATGGTCCGAAGCGTGCCCAGCAGCGCGTCGACCTCGGACTGCGTCGCCTCTCCCGCCGCGCGATCCAGGCCCTCGACGTAGGACCGGTACGCCTCGAGACGCTCGCGGAACGCGGCGAACGCGAAGGGCTTGATGAGGTATTGCACGACGCCGATCGAGACCGCCGCGCGCACGGTCGCGGCATCTCGGACCGCGGTGACGGCGATGATGTCAACGCGAGACCCCATCGCGCGCACGCGTCGGGCGACGTCGAGACCGGTGCCGTCGGGCATCGTCATGTCGAGAAGGACGAGGTCGATACGGCGCTCGGGATCGCTCAGGGCGGTGAGCGCCGCGCGGGCTCCCGCGGCATGACCGGCGACCTCGAAACCGGGCACTCGAGCGACGTAGGCGGAATGCAGCTCCAACGCCAGCGCGTCGTCGTCGACGACCAGCACCCTGATCACGGCGCCACCTCCTCGGCGACGGCGGGAAGGAAAACGCGCACGGTCGTGGGGTCCTCCACCACCTGCAGCGTGCCGCCGTGCGCCGCGACGATGTCGCGCACGAGGGCGAGACCGACACCGCGGCCTCCGGGGGAGTGCGCCGGCTTGGTGGACGCGCCGAACGCGAAGGGATCGGCGAGCGCGGGGTCGAACCCGGTGCCGCTGTCGGACACCTCGAGCACCACGTCGCCTCCGCCTGCGCGAAGCGCCGCGTGCACCCAGCGGGGTTCGGCGCCGGCCGCCGCGGCATCCAGAGCGTTGTCGACGAGGTTTCCCACCACCGTCACCGCCTCGGCCGCGGGGAGCGGCAGCGCGGGCGTCGGCTCGGCGACGTCGAGGTCGAGGTGCACGCCGCGCTCGGCGGCCTCGTCGAGTTTGCCCAGCAGCAGGGCGACCACCACGGCGTCCTCGTCGTCCGAGACCAGGCGGTCGGCGAGCTCCTGACGTTCGCCGGTCGAGGCCACGATCAGGCGGCGGGCTTCGTCGATGCGCCCGAGCTCGAGCAGGGCCAGCAGCGCGTGCAGGCGGTTGCCGAGTTCGTGGGTCTGCGAACGCAGGGTGTCGCTGAGCGTGCGGACGCCCTCGAGCTCGCCGAGCAGCGCCTGCAGCTCCGACCGGTCGCGCAAGGTCATGACCCGACCGCGTTCCGGAGCGCGCCGGCCCGCCAGATCGCGCGCCTCTTCCTGGTTGACCAGCAGCACCCGCTCCCCGTTGACGACGGTTTCTTCGACCATGCGTCGACCGCTCGCGATGGCCTCGGCGAGACCGGCGTCCATCTCGATCTCGCGGGGGTCGAGCGATACCTGCCCCGAGCGGGCCGGGGGCAGGCCCAGCAGGTCGGCGGCCTCGTCGTTGTAGAGCACGATGCGCCCGGCGCGGTCGGTGACCACGAGCCCCTCGCGCAGTGAGTGCAGCACCGTCTCGTAGCTCTCGACGAGACGCGACAACTCGGCGGGCGTGTACGAGCCGGTCACGCGTCGTGCGCTCTGTCGGACGTAGAGGGCTCCCAGTATCCCCATGCCGACGATGGCGGCGGATGCCAGGACGATCAGCGGTGCGCGAGCGGCGAGGTCCTGCTGCACGGCGCCGAGCGTGACGCCGACGGCGACCAGGCCCACGATGTCGCCGCTCTCGTCGCCCCCGTCGCGGATCGGGACGATGGTGCGCACCGAGGGCCCGAGGGTTCCGTCGTAGACCTCGGTGTGCGTCTGGCCGGCAAGCGCCTCCGATCGCGAACCGAGGTACTGCTCGCCGATCTCGGACCTGTTGCGGTGGGTGAGACGGATGCCGTCGGGCGTCATGATCGTGACGAACGACAGGTCGGCGTCGGGGAGGATCTGCTCGACCATCGGCTGCAGGGCGCCGGAGTCGCGCCGCACGACCAGAGCGGCGACGTCGGGCTCGTGCGCGAGGGTCTCGGCGACGGAGCGGGTGACCTTCTCGGCCTCGCGCTGACCGGAGTCGCTCAACTGCACCGACAGCAGCGCCGCCAGCACGCCGGCGACGAGCACGACGACGCCCAGGGACACCAACGCCAGGCGTCCACCCACGCTCAGTCTCATCACCACGCCCTTCTCGCGCTTGCCGTGAACAATACGACCACAAATCGCCGACGCGTCCGGCGTCGATCAAAGTCGTCACATCGACCGGCGCCCCCGCCGGACTCAACAAAGGCGTTAGAAAAGGGGAAGTCGCTCATGGCACTCTCACTCCGCACCACACGCGACGGCAGGCCGCGCAAGAAGATCGACCGCAACCACTGGCTCTACATCTCCGTCATCGTCGCGGTCGTGGCCGGTGTCATCGTGGGCCTGGTCGCCCCGCAGTTCGCCACGGCCCTCGAGCCCGTCGGCAAGGGCTTCGTCAGCCTCATCAAGATGATGATCGCCCCGGTCATCTTCTGCACGATCGTCGTGGGAATCGGCTCGATCGCCAAGGCCTCCACGGTCGGCAAGATCGGCGGCCTGGCGATGGTCTACTTCCTCGTCATGTCGTCGTTCGCCCTGATCATCGGCCTCGTCGTCGGCAACATCATCCACCCGGGCGAGGGACTGAACATCGCGGGCGCCCAGTACGACGCCCCCGCGGCCGAGGCGACCTCCACCCAGGAGTTCATCCTGGGCATCATCCCCACCACGTTCTTCTCCGCCTTCACCGGCGGCAGCATCCTCCAGGTGCTGTTCATCGCCCTTCTCGTCGGCTTCGCCCTGCAGGGCATGGGCGAGCGCGGCGCGCGCATGGTCGAGGGCATCCGTAACTTCCAGGTGCTCGTCTTCCGCATCCTCGGCATGATCCTGTGGCTCGCCCCCATCGGCGCCTTCGGTGCCATCGCCGCCGTCGTCGGCAAGACCGGGTTCCAGGCCGTGATCAGCCTCGGCATCCTGATGGGCGCCTTCTACATCACGTGCTTCCTCTTCATCGCCGTGGTGCTCGGCACGCTGCTGTACGTCGTGACCCGCGTCAACATCTTCACGCTGATGAAGTACCTGGGCCGCGAGTACCTGCTCATCGTCGGTACCTCGTCGTCCGAGGCCGCTCTTCCCCGCCTCATCGCCAAGATGGAGCACCTCGGTGTCTCGAAGCCCGTCGTGGGCATCACCGTCCCGACCGGGTACTCCTTCAACCTCGACGGCACGGCGATCTACCTCACGATGGCCTCGCTGTTCATCGCCACCGCGATGGGCTCGCCCATGTCGATCGGTGAGCAGATCGGTCTCATGATCTTCATGATCATCGCCTCGAAGGGCGCGGCCGGCGTCACCGGTGCCGGTCTCGCCACCCTCGCCGGTGGTCTGTCGGCCTACCGCCCCGACCTGGTCGACGGCGTCGGCGTCATCGTCGGCATCGACCGCTTCATGTCCGAGGCCCGCGCCGTCACCAACTTCACGGGCAACGCGGTGGCCACGATGCTCATCGGCGTGTGGACCAAGCAGTACGACGGCCAGCGCGTCCGCGAGGTGCTCGCCGGCAACATCCCCTTCGACGAGAGTCTGATGACCGGCCACGACCACTCGGCGACCCCCGCGGCGGATGCCAAGGAGCAGGCGTCGGCGGAGGCCGGCACGGGTCCCGCGGCCACCGTCGACACGCAGTCGCTCGACGCCTTCCGCGCTCAGGCGGAGGCGGAGGCCGCGGCACGGGGTCGCTCGTGACTCTGACGCACGACACCTCGGCGGGGGCGGCTTCGGCCGCCCCCGCCCCGGCGCGTGTCGACCTCGCGCGCACCTGGATGCTCCGCTCGCCGCTGGCGGGCGGTCTCGAGACCGCGGCCGACGTACTCGTGATCGACCTCGAAGACGGCCTCCCCGCGGGGCGAAAGGCCGAGGGCCGGGACCGCGCTCGGCGGGCCGCTGTCGACGCCCCGGTGTGGTTGCGCATCAGCGCCGCCGGGACGCGCGACGGAGAAGCCGATCTCGCGCTGGGCCGTGACCTCGACGATCGCCTGGCCGGGGTCGTCCTGGCCATGTGCGCCGGTCCCGACGACGTGGCTCACGTCGCGGCATCCCTTCCGGCCGGCACCCCGATCGTCGCGATGGTCGAGTCGGCAGCGGCGCTGCTGGCGGCACCGGCCATCGCCGCCCACCCCGCGACCCGTCGCCTCGCTTTCGGCACGGGCGACTTTCGTCGCGACACCGGGATGACCGCCGACCGCATCGCGCTGTCGTGGCCGCGCGCCCAGCTCGTCGTCGCCTCGGCCGCGGCGGGTATCGCGGGACCCATCGACGGTCCGTGCGGCCCGGTCGAGCAGGCTCGGGATGCCGCCCTCCACGCCGTCGCGATGGGCTTCACCGGCACGCTCGCGCTGAGGGATGCCGCCATTCCCGGCGCCCACGCCGGCTTCACACCCGCACCCGCCGACGTGGAAGCCGCCCGGTCGCTGCTGTCGACGACTCCCGATGGTCCCGTCGACGGCTCGTACGCGCCGGCACTCGCTCGGGCCCGGGCGCTGCTCGAGCGCGCGGAGGCGCTGGCAGCGCTCTGACGGCGCGGCTCTTTCTCCCCCCCCCGACCGCCCCGCGACATCGCACGGTCCTCCCGAGACGACGCGGCGTGCACATGCCGAAGCGGGTGCGCAGGCGCCGATCGTGTGATCCGGACGTCAGCCGGGGCGAAAGCGACGCCGGTCAGGAGCGCCGGAACCAGCGCCGCCGTCGTTCCGGCGCCGCCCATGCCGCCGCCTCCACGCGTGCGCGACGTCGTTCGATCCAGGCCGCCACCTCGGCCTCGACGTCCACCGTCGGCGTCACCACGGGCGGGCCGCCCTGGAGCTGCCGCCGAGCCTCGACCACGCGGCGGTTGAAGTCTTCGACCGCCTCGCGCACCTCGGGCTCGCGGGCGATGGCATCCAGTCGCTCCGCCAATTCGGCGTGCTCGACGCGCAGGGTCAACGCCGGAGGGCCGAGACCGGTGAGCTGTTCGGTCTCGATCTTGCGACGGATCCACCAGTCGGGGTCGTGCGAGGTGCCGAGGTCGGGGAGAGGCTTGCCGGCGCCGGGGAGGTTGTCGAACTCACCGCGGCGGATCGCCTGTTGGATCGAGGTCTCGACGAAGGCGGCGCGCTCGGCAGCGGTCGAGCCCCGCGAGGGTCCCTCGGGTTCGGCGGGTTCGGGCGCGAGACCGGCCTCGCGCAGCTTCCGGTCGAGCCGGTAGCGTTCCGCGGCCTGGCGGGCGTCGTCGCTCACGCGGCCTCCCGTCCGTCACGCTCCAGCCGGGCCAGTCGCAGCCGCGCCATGTCCTGGGCGCGGGGGCCCGAGCCCAGCGCGCGCTCGGTGACACGCAGGATCACGCGAGTCAGCGTCAACACGGGAAGAGGCCAACGCCGCACCCCGAGCATCTTCCGGTAACGACGGGGGATGGTTGCCACCGCTGCGGCGAACAGCACGCGGTAGGACAGACCCATGAGCCCGGGGAACGGCGGCTTGCGCAGGAACCTCACCACGTCGGCCACGCGTTCGTCGCCGCGCAGCTCGCCACGGTCGGCGAAGCCGTCGATCTCGGCGCGGAGATCTCGTCTGGTGAGGGGCGGGTCGACGACCCGCATGAGTCGACCGGCGGTGGCCCAATCGGAGACGTACGCGTCGGGTCCGCCGGGAATGGGCGTGCGCGACACCTCGTGCCCGGCGAGGAACGCGTCGGTGAAGGCGAGGTGCACCCATCGGACGAGGTCTGCCGCCTCGGCGGTGTACGCGCGTTCGCTTCCGTCGCCGCCGACGTACTCGCCCTTCACGCGGCGGTGAAACCTCCCGACGCGTGCGGTCTCGGCATCCGCCTGCGTCCTCGACCCGTACGTCAGCGTGATGACCCAGCGCACGGTGCCGGTGAGACGACCGATCGGGTCCTCGCGATAGCGCGACCAGTCGTGCACGCCGGCGAGCGCTCCCGGGTGCAGGGCCTGGAGAAGAAGGGCCCGGATGCCGGCCACGAGCGTGCCCATCCCGGCGTGCACGGTCCACGCGGGGCCGTTCTCGACGAAGTAGCCGGTGTCGTCTCCGTCGGCGATGGCGCGGACGTAAGGGGCCATGCCGGTGGGATCTCCCGCCAGAGCGACGAGGATCTTGCCGCGCAGCGACTGGATCCAGCCGGGAACGGAAGAGGAGGCGTCGATCGTCACCCTTCCAGCGTGCCACCGTCTGAGCGGGTGGGCTCCGTGGGAGGGATCAGTGTCCCTCGTGCGAGATGACGGGAACGGTGCCGTCGTCGCGCAAGAGGACGGCGTTCTGCGTGGCCCCGAGAGCGGGGGTGACGACCACGGCGATGACCGCGGCGGCGACGAGCAGTCCGACGACGCTCATCGGCTGGGCGGTGCGCGTCGGATTCGGACCGCGGCTCACTCGGCGAAGATGAACGGCCGCGGTGGCACCCACGACGACGAGCAGGGCGCACGCCGCCGCGACGCCGAGGATGCTCGTGTGCGCGGGAGCGGCGAACATCAGGCCCGCCGTGAGGGCGAGGGCGACGAGCGCTCCCGCCAACGTGATGCGGGGGACGACGAGACGGCCCGTCGACAGTGTGGCCGCTCCCCACGCGAGGCAGGCCAGGCCGAGGACCACCATCCCGATTCCGAGGCCGCTTGCGACGGCCCCGGAATCGGGACGGATGATGGCACCCGCGCCGAGGGCGGCGGTGATGAGACCGGCCCCCCACGCGGATACGGAGGGCCACGACCTCACGAAGGTCGCAGCAGTCATGCTCAGACCGCCGCGGTACGCGGGACGTTGCGCTCGGTGCCGAGGCCGACACCCAGCAGCACGACAGCGCTGGCGAGGTGGAGGAAGTGGTCGGGCACGTTCAGCGCGAGGATGTTCGCGGCGGTGCCCACGAGGAAGAAGCCCACGATGCCGAGGAGCAGGTAGACGGCGCCGACGGTCGTGTTGACGCCCTTCGCTGCGCGAGCGTTGGCGAGACCGGCGACCAGCAGTGCGGCACCGATCAGGAGGTGGGCGATGTTGTGGAGCGGGTTGACCTCGAAGATGCCGAGGAGCAGTCCGCCCTGTGTCGCGATGAAACCGACCCCGCCGGTGACGGCGAAGCCGAGCAGACCGACGAGCAGGTAGACAGCGCCGAAGACGGTGGCCACGAGACGGTTGGGTGATGAGCTCATGATGAACCTCCCAGAGTGTTGGCAGCGACCGTCCGGCCGCCTCATCACATCTTCGGAGACAACGCTCGATTCGGATTGGGCTTTGCGCACGCCTGGGTGTTTCCTGTATGCATCCGGAAATGACAGAAGGCCCCCGAGTACTCTCCGAGGCCCTCCGCAACGAAACCGACCATAGGCAGTCCCGCCGCTCGGATGGAGGGGATTGCATTCGGGTCGTTGTTCACTTAGAGGCGAAGCTCACCTGAGCGATCGACGCGCCCCGGACGATAGCCTGGACGGGGAGGTCACGTGGGGCGCACGAAGGAGGCCATCGCCGAGGGGCTGTCGATCGCGACAGCCGCGGCGCGGCTCGCTGTGCGCAACCGGATTCTCGTCGACACCATCGCCCGCGGGGGCCACTTCGACGGCGAGGTCTTCGCCGAGCTGGCCCGCGAGACGCTGCGCTCCCTCGCCGACGAGCAGGACCAGGCGGCGGAGCGGGTCACCCATCAGCGCAAGCGCGCGTGGGGCCGGTTCTCGGACTCGTCGGGCACCCACGATTACCGCGACCGTGACACGCGCAACCTGCGTCGTCGTGCCAAGCAGTCCCGCGGTGTCGCCAAGGAGCTGCGCGCCCTCGCCGACGATCCCGAGCGGGTCAAGGTCCTGGTCGCCGACGCCCGTATCGCGGCGTGGGGCGACGTCGAGGCGAACCTCAGCCAGCGTCTCGACGTCGAGGGCATGACCGCGGACGCCGATCCGGATTACGCCCGAATGCGCAAGGCGCGCATGGACGCGCTCCGCATGGTCGACCTCGCGCGTCTCGCCTCGCAGGCGAAACGTCGAGCGAAGGACCGGGCTGCTGCCGACGAGGCGGGGGCGACGAAAGATTCACCCGAGCCCGAGACGCACAAGGGCGGCAAGAAGAAGAAGTCCGCCGCGCGCTGACCCCGGTTCCGCGCGCGCCCGGGGTAGCCTCGGCGCCAACGGAAGGCGGATGCCATGGCACGACGACGATCGGGACGCGCGAAGCGCGTCGCTCGGCAGGGGTACGCCCTGGTCGCGGTGAGTGCACGCGACGCGAACGGCTTCGTGCACCACTACGACGAGATCGAGACGCCGCTCGGTTCCCTCCACGAGGCCGTCGCGATCCTTCAGCTGCACTCGACCGCGATGGATGCGGCCCATGCGGAGGAGGCGGCCTCGGCCTGAGGTCCCGCGGACCGGCTGGGTTGTCGGCATCCGGGCAGAGAAAAAGCCCCGGCGGAATCTTTTCACGCCGGGGCTTCTCTTACTGTCTCAACACAGTGTGCGCCCGAAGGGACTCGAACCCCTAACCTTCTGATCCGTAGTCAGATGCTCTATCCATTGAGCTACGGGCGCAGGGCCTCCGCGCGAAACGGCGCGCAGGCCGTGGTCCAGCATAGCCGGACCCATCGGAGACGTCTAATCGGCCCGGAACGGCGTGCATCCCGGGCGTGGCGCAGTGGTGACGAGCAGGTGTCGCGACGGGGCGCGACGTACGCTGGCCGCATGAGCGCATACACCTCCGCGTTCGAGCTGTTCTCCATCGGGATCGGACCCTCGAGCTCCCACACCGTCGGCCCCATGAAGGCCGCCCTCCATTTCGTCGCGAGACTCGAGGATGCCGGCGTCCTCGAGCGGGTGGCATCCGTCTCGTGCGCGCTGTACGGCTCGCTCGGAGCGACCGGCATCGGCCACGGCACCCCCGACGCGGTCGTCGCGGGCCTGCAGGGGCTGGACCCCGAGACCGTCGATCCGGATGCCGTCCGGCGGGCGTGGTCGGACTGGCCCGAGGGGCAGAGTCTGGCGCTCTCGGGTCGGCACGAGATCCCGTTCGGCAAGACCGACATCGCCCTCGAGCCGCGCACCCGACTGCCCGGCCACCCGAACGCGATGACGCTCGTCGCGCGCGACGGGGACGGCGCCGTCGTTTCGGAGGACACGTTCTACTCGATCGGCGGCGGCTTCATCCGTCGCGAGGGCGAGCCCGCGCGCGTGGCCGCGACACCGGTGCCGCTCGACTTCGACGACGCGGCGACCCTCATCGAACTGTGCGACGAGCGCGGCATCACGATCGCCGAGGCGGCACGCCTGAACGAAGCCGCGCTCCGCTCCGACGAGGAGATCGCGGCCGGGTTGGATCGCATCTGGGATGCCATGGCGGCGTGCGTGAACGCCGGGCTCGAGAACGATGGTGTGCTGCCCGGCATCCTGAAGGTGAAAAGGCGAGCCGCGGTCATCCGGGGCCAGCTTGATGCCATCGAGGCCGAGGGGCACCGAGAGCTTCCGGGGGAGTGGCTGGGCGCTTTCGCGCTCGCGGTCAACGAGGAGAACGCGGCCGGTGGGCGCGTCGTCACGGCCCCCACCAACGGTGCCGCGGGGATTCTGCCCGCGGTGGCGATGTACTGGTGGCGGTTCTTGGCCGACTCGGGTCTCGGTGCCGGCAACGCGGTCACGCCCTACGGCGAGCTCGTGGGCAGTGCGCTGCTCGGCTACGACGGGCACGCGGTGACGCGCGGGGAGGTGGCGGAGTGGGACGACGGCGACGTGGCGGAGGCCAATCGTCGGCGCGGCATCCGTCGGTTCCTGCTCACCGCGACGGCGCTGGGTTCGCTTTTCAAGGCGAACGCCTCGATCTCGGGCGCCGAAGGCGGGTGTCAGGCCGAGGTCGGCTCAGCCTGCGCGATGGCCGCGGGGGGCCTCACCGCGGTGATGGGCGGGACGAACCGGCAGATCGAGAACGCCGCCGAGATCGCGATGGAGCATCACCTCGGGCTCACCTGCGACCCGGTGGGCGGTCTCGTGCAGATCCCCTGCATCGAGCGCAACGCGATCGCGGCGTCCACGGCCGTGACGGCGGCGCGGCTCGCCCTGCGCGGCGACGGGTCGCATTACGTGTCGTTGGACGCCGTCGTGGAGACGATGCGTCAGACCGGCATCGACATGTCGACGAAGTACAAGGAGACCAGCGAGGGCGGCCTGGCGGTGAACGTCATCGAGTGCTGAGGCGCCGGCTCGGGGTCAGTCTCGCCCGCGCAGCTTCGCGGTGAGGGTGTGCAGCTGAGTGAGCTCGTCGTCGTCGAGGCGGGCCATGCGCTCGGCGATCGAGCGACCGTGCGCCGCGGCGAGGCGGCGGAAGGCGACGGCCCCGTCCTCGGTGGCGGTGACCAGGGATCCGCGGCCGTCCTCGGGATCGGCGCACTTGGTCAGCAGGCCCCGTGACACCATGCGCTCGACCAGTCGCGAGACGCTGGGCTGGCTGATGAGCATGTTGCCGGTCACGTCGCGCAAACGCGCTGTCATGCGGGGCGCCCGCGTGACGGTGAGGAGCACGTCGTACTCGGCCTGGGTCAGTTCGGTGCTGTCGAAATCCGACCGGATGTCTTCGAAGACTTCGTGCTGAGCGCGAAAGAGGCTCTCCCAGGCCTGCACGGCGAGACGGCGATCGGTCATACGTTCAGCGTAGGGCCGTCGGCGACCCGTTCGCCGCGCGTGCCGAGCAAGAGTAAGGGCCGGTCGGAGAGGCTTCCGACCGGCCCTTGTCCCTGCACCAAGAGTGTCCTGCAATCACATGTCGGTAGCTGCCACAGCAAAACAACTACCGTGCTTGCACTCTATAACGGTGAGGTAACGGAGGGGAAGAGGGCGTCGTTATATTTTCGTGATCCGTTTTCTCGCGATCCGCTGTCTCCGTCGGCAATCTCGCGGACACAGCGACACGTGGCCGCGTTCAGTCGAGCGAGATCCGCAGGACAGCGCCTTCCGAGGATGTCGCTGTGGCGTTAGTCGGCGTGTTTGCGTCGAACGAAGCCTCCTCCTGGCGATTCTCCGCGTACTCACGTTGGGCTTGGCGCGCCGCATCGAGGTCTGCAGAGCGAAGTGCATCGGCGACGTTGGTATCTACGCCCGCGAAGACGCGCAGCTGTCCGCGGCCGTTCGGGAGGGTGAAGCGTTGGCTGCTGCCCCGATACGTCTGTCCGTCGAGGCTTAGTGTCTCGCCGGGCGCAGGGTCTGGGCGCCTTGAGGTGTGAAGCGATGGCAGCCAACGTTCCGCGGCGCTGTCTAAGCCTGCATACCGAGCCAGGCTCGCATACTCGGTGTTGGTGACGTTGGAGAGAAACTCGTCGGGGTCCAGGTTGATGGAGGTGTGCGTCGTTCGCGGGGATGCGGGGCGTTCTCGCGAACGCTGAAGCTTCTCCTCGACGGCACGCCACACGACGGGTCGTTCAGGAGGGTCGACCGCGTATGCCGAAATCTCCTCTGTCGTCGACACGGTCGATACGGCGAGACCCGTCACGGGAGCGCCCGCGATCGTGGGGGCGGCGAGTTGGGTCACGGCGCGACCGAGTTGCGTGTAGGCGTTGGGGGAACTGGCGGTGCCCTTCGTCTCGAGAAACTCGTAGATGTTGGCCCCAGCGCTCGCCGGTGTCGAATACGACAGCACGTAGTCGGGTTGCCGATCCGCGAGCGTGAGCTGGGGAACGAGCCCTCCGTGGACGGCGATGTCGAAATCCGTCGCGGTCACGATGCTTGTGCCGGGGTTCCGCTCGAGGCACCACTGCTTCGCGACCAGGATGCCGAAACCCACCCCTAGCTCTTCCGAGACCACCCTGCGTTGGTTCGGCCCGATCCGGGCCATGGTGTCGACGTGTAGCTGTAAGCGGTCGGTCGCATGGTCCCTCAAGATCAGCCCGAGGTAGCGTAGGGCGGCCCACGTGCCGGCGAACGCGGCGATCTCGCGGTCGGCGCGTAGTGCCGTGCCGCGAGCGAGTTCAAGAAGAGCATCGATGGGGCGGAGGCGCATCGCGCCATGAATACCGTTCGCAGGAGCCACGAGCGCCTTCGCCGGGATGTGAACCGGGTTCCTTCGATTCAGTCCCGCCGCGAGGTTGTCTTGTTGGCGTTGCGCGACGGTGGCCGCTAGTGCGGCGTCGCTGTGTACGAAGACGGTTCCTCGGGACCTGAGGTCTCGGAGGGCACGGAGAATTGTCAAGACTTTCCCATCGGTCCAGCGACGTGGTTTCGCCAGGTTAGCGACCCGCGATACACGCGCACGCCATCACTCATACCGGTCGCTGGGTTTACATCACCGCCCGCGCACGTGGTTCCACTGCGTGATGACCTCGGAGCCGTGCTCGAAGCCGAGCTCGCTGACCGCGGAAGTGCCCAACACGAAGTACCGGCCGCCCGCGGCCGTCAGACCCAGCCACGTGCCCGCGAGGGCGCGCAGGAAGTGCGAGTGGGAGAACACCAGCACCTGTTCTCCCACTCGCACGCGCGGGCGGAGGTCGTCGAGGAGGGATTCGGCGCGAGCCGTGACCTGTTCCACCGTTTCGCCCGGGGTGGCCCCGGCGGGGGCGCCCGCTTGCCAGATCGTCCACGGGCGGCCGAGCTGCTCGACGATCTCGGGCGTGGTCAAGCCCTCGTACGCGCCGTAATCCCACTCGACGAGGCGCGGCTCCGGCTGCGCGCCGGGGTACCCCGCACGACGGGCGGTCTCGACGGCGCGCTCCAGGGGGCTCGTGAGCACGAGGTCGTAATGGCGGGTCGCCAGGAGGGTGCCCGCGAGCTCGGCCTTGTAGGCGCCCGTCTCGGTGAGGGGGATGTCGGTGAGTCCCGTGTGCTTGCCCGTGCGGCTCCACTCGGTCTCGCCGTGGCGCACGAGCACGAGGCGTCCGTCGGGTTCGGTCAGGTCGTCGTCCTTCACGTCTTCATCCTGCCTTGTGAGCGCCGACGAAGGGGCGACGGCGGGCACGGAACGGACGAAGGGCCGGTCGGAAGATTCCCGACCGGCCCTTTCCTGCACCAGAGTGTCCTGCAATCACATGTCGGCAGCTGCCACAGCAAAACAACTACCGTGCGAGCACTCTATAACGGTGAGGTAACGGTGCGGAAGAGGCGTCGCAGCGTTCTTCTCTGTTTCATAGGTTGCGTCCGTGGTCGGGCCTTCCGTCGGACTCCCCTCGAGCCAGTGCGCGGGACCATGCCACCTCACGGTTCAGCTGGCCCGTGCTCGAGAACAGGCGCACCTGATGGGTGTCCGCCAGCGCCGCAGCCAGGTCGTCGCGATCGGCGGGGACGAAGCCCAGGCTCCTCCAGAACGGCCCCGAGCGCCGACTGAACAACCACGCCCGCGACGCGCCCTCGTCGGCGGCCCGCGCAAGCGCGAAGCGCGCCAGCCCGGTCCCGCGCCCCCGAGAACGTGCGTGCGGGCTGACGGCGACGCTGCGGATCAGGGCGTGGCGGCCGTCGCCGCTCAGTTCGTACCCGGTGCTTCCCGTCACCGTCCCCGTGACGTCGCGCTCGATCCAGAGCCGCACCGTCGGTGCATCCAGGCCGCTCAGGGTGAGGTCGACGGCAGCGAGAAAGTCGGTCAATGCGTCGACGTCCGTCGGTCGACACCGCTCGAGGCTCACTCCTCGAGTCAATCAGCACCGCCTGCTCACCCGTGTGTCACCCCCGTGTCGGGACCCACCTCGAGCCACACGTCGGGCGCCTCGGGCCCGGACGTCGGTGAGCGGCCTGGGAGGATGGAACCGTGCCCCACGACATCCGCCTCATCGCCGTCGACATGGACGGCACCCTCCTCGACGGTGAGGGGAACATCCCCGCACCACTCTGGAAGCTCCTGCCGCGCCTGGCGGCGCGCGGGGTCGCCTTCGTGCCGGCTTCGGGGCGACAGCTCGCCACACTGCAGCGCTCGTTCGGCGACGCGGCCGGTGAGATGACGTTCATCGCCGAGAACGGTGCCTACGTCGTGAGCAAGGGCGTCGAGGTGTCGTCCGACAGCATCGACCGCGTCGTCGTCGAGCGCGTCATCCGGCACCTTCGCGACCTGGGTCAGCGGGGGTACGACCTGGGTGTCGTGCTGTGCGGGAAGCGTTCGGCGTACATCGAGCGCACAGACGATGCCTTCCGTGCCGAGGCCGACGCGTACTACGCGGCCCTCGAAGCCGTGGACGACGTGCTCGCGGTCGACGACGACGTTCTCAAGATCGCGATCTACGACTTCGCCGTGGCCGAGCACAGCGTCGCGCCCGCCCTCGACGAGATCGCCCGTACGCACCGCGTCGTGGTGTCGGGGCGCCACTGGGTCGACATCATGAACGTCGACGTCGACAAGGGCGCGGCCCTTCGCCGCCTTCAGAAGGCCCTCGGCCTCACGTCGGCGCAGACGGCGGCGTTCGGCGACTACCTCAACGATCTCGAGATGCTGGATGCCGCGGACTGGTCGTACGCGATGCGTGAAGCCCATCCCGAGGTCGTCGCGCGCGCCCGATACCGTGCCCCCTCCCACCTCGACCACGGCGTGCTGACGACCATCGACGAATTGTTCCCCGACGCCTGAGCGGATATCGCGCATCCACGAGGACCACACCTCATCGACGGCGTCGAGCAGTTGCATGATCTGCGCGTAGTCGGACTGATCGAGCATCGAAAGGGGTTCGGCGGAACTGCGCGTTGGGGCGCATGTTCGGTACGTACGCGGCGGTGAGCCCGTCGACGCCGGTGACGATCTTCGAGTCCGCGTTGACGACGCCGGGGGCGGCGAGCCATGCCGTTTCGGGGCGGTCGTCGAAGGGGACGCGCTGGCCGAGACGATCCTCGGTTCCCGCGTATAGGCCGTGCTCGATGAAGCCGGGTCGGTGGTTTTCGAGGTGGCGGTACGCGATCGGTTCGTCGGTGCCCTCGGTCAGCTCCGTCCAGAACGTGACCTCTTCGAGGTCGCCGAACCGGAACTTGGGGATCGCGGCGTCGGCGTGGACGGCTTCGGCGCGGACTGCCTTGAGCCGGGTGACGTCCCACACGAGGCGGAGGTAGGTGCCGCCGAGCGCGGCCGCGATCTCGCCGGACTCGAGGAGCGTGGAGTGGAAGCGTGCGGTCTTGATGACCTTCTCGGCGCGCTCCTGGACGACGTCGCGCTTCGAATCGCCGTTTCGGACCGCTCGCCGGGGAAGACGACACGGGTCGCCTCACCGAACAGATAGTCGGCGGGGAGCGTGGCAATGTCGGCAGCGAGGGGGATGTGCAGGCGGGATCGGGCCTCGCCGTTCGACGGGGGCTTACCGAGCCATGCGCGGGTGGCCGCTCCGACCAGGCCGCCGTTGTACTGGGCGCGGTGGGTGATCGGGGTGTGGCGGTATGAGGACGCGGGGCGCTCGATGTCGCCGTTGTACCAGCCGTCGTAGATCTCCAGCTGCTCGAAGAACTCGGCGAACGGCTCCGGCGGCCACACGACGTTCGTGTCGGGGAGCGGCATGGGGACCCCCTTCGGGGGTCGTCGGTGGGGGTGGGGAGGGGCTCAGGTGCGCCTAGCCGGAATGCACGCGGCTTCGTGAGCGTCCTCCACGGCCGGAGGTACCGTGTGAACGCCCCTCCCTGGTCATCGAATTAGGTGGGGCTTTTCCCGCGCGGCGTTCTGTCATGCTTCGGGGATGGGATGGAAAGAGTTCGTGGCTTCGATTTACGCGACGACGCTGTCGTGGCCAGTCGCGATCGTCGTTGTCGTTGTGATCTTCTATCGCCCGCTCAGGCAACTCATTGGGGATGTCGAGAGCGGCAAGACCCCTTGGTTTGAATTTAAAACCAGGAGAGATCTCGAAGTCGCGGGCGCATTGGCTCGCGACGCTGAGGTCAATGCCAAGAAAACCCTGACCGACAGCGATGAAGCCGACGACGGCGTGACAGACGCGCTTGGAACTCCGGAGAGGCGGCCTCGTCGGGCGGCAACGAATAACGATCTCCTCGGCCGCACCATAAGGGCTTCCCACGCCAACGAAGGGCGTATGCGCTTCACCGACTACCTCGAAGCGCAAGCAATTGAAGAGCCCGTGCGTCAGGTGGAGTGGGCGTGGAACAAGCTCGCCGGATCGGTCTTGGACCTCTATGAGAAGCGCGGCGGAAAGCAGGAGGAGGGCATGAGCCCACTTCGGGCGGCGCTGGCGCTGCGTATGGCGGGAGTGCTGGATTATGCCTTCTTGGACTCATTACAAGGTCTCGAGAGCGTGAAGCAAGATGTCCAATATCGGGGCCACGCCAGTGAGCGGGTAGCTCGCGAGTTCATCAACACAGCTTTTCGTCTGCGCGGGATCTTGGAGTCGCAGGCAGAGGCCGGCCGGGCGCCCCAGGGTTAACCTCTTCACCAAGTCGACCCGGCCCTATGCCGTCAAGAGTGCGGGCCCGTACGATCGCGGAATGAACCAGCGAACAGAAACGGGCTCGGCTGATGTGCCGGGTGTCGGCAGCGTGAGTTACCGGGTGCAGGAGACCCGGAACGCGAACGGGGAGATCGCGGTGCGCGTGCTGCAAGCTGCGCGCTACCTCGACACCGGGCGGCCGGTAACGGATGACGAGCACCTGCGGCTGATCGGTCGGCACGTCCGCGCGATTGTCTAAGGCGTGTGGCATCCATGGAATACGCAACGCTGTACGTCAACCTCGGTTTGCTGGTTTTGACCGCGATCACGACCGCGATCGCATGGGGACAAGCGATCATCGCCAGCAGGCAGAGGGCTCAGGCCGTCGAAGCGCAGGGCAAGGCTGAGAAGGCCCGTCAGGATGCGATCAAGGCGCGCGACGCGTCCGTGGATGCGCAGAAAGCTGCTGCGGGGGCACTCGAGGATGCGAACGACATCGCACGGGAGGCCAAACGCATCGTCGAACGTGCAGAGGCGCGCAATCTGGAACACCACAACGTACGGTGGGAGCCGGTTTGGAGTTCCAGCGAGGGCCGTTGGTGCTTGGCGAACCGAGGACCAGATATTCCGCGTGACGTAGAGGTCACCGCATACAACCGGTTCATGGGGCACATGGAGCCCGAGCGGGCAGCCGAGGTTCAAGTCGGCGAAGGTCTGTGCTTCGACTTCCCGGAGTACAAGGGGGCAGGCGGGTTCCCTCAGGTCGCCTGGGATGTTGCTTGGCGGACACCGCAGGGCTCGCTACGTCAGGCGAGCGGCAGGTGGCCATAGGGATGGGTCGACCCGGTCGATACGATCGGCGGATGCGTCGATCTGCTGCTGTCGTGACTGTGGTCGCTGTGCTCGCCCTCGCGGGGTGCTCCGCCGGTGAGGAGAAGACGGCCGCGGAGCCATGCACGTCGACGGTTAGCGCGTGGGACAAGTTCGAGCGGCTGGCGCAGACGCCTGGTCGCGCCGACTCGGCTGTGATCCAGGAGCGTGTGGTCGTGCTCGACGTGGTCACCGCGGCGACGTCGACGGCGCCGGACTGGATGAAGACTCAGCTGACCGGCATCCAGACGGACATGTCATCGTTCCTCGCTTCGAGCGCTACCGATGACCGGACCGAGGCGTACCGCAGCACGAGCGACCGGTTCGAGAAGATCCGTGAGCAGTGCACCGCTGACGGGAACCTCAGTTGATCGACCTGCTCGCAGCGTCCACTCAGGGGCAAACGTCCAACGGGTTCGACTGGGGCGTGCTGGCCGTTCCCGTCGTCGCCGGCATGGGAGCCATCGCCGTAGCGATCTACAACACCCGCGGCGAGACTGCTTCCCTGCGCAGGCTGAAAGCAATGAACGACGTCATCGAAAAGCTCCCGAAGGACTCGGCCGTGACAACCCGTTTCTCGGAAGCCCGCGACGATCTAGCGCAACGTGTAGCCGCAAGGACGAGCACCAACCCGCGTTCCACCTCTCGCTGGCTCTGGGCGTTACCGCTGGCTGGTGCTGTGATCTTCGGTGCCGCAGTCTGGACCGCCTATCAATACTTCCCACCCGGCTTTTCCGCATTCGAACTCTTCGGGATCGTGGCCCTAAGCGCGGTCACCGGCGCTTTCGCTTTCCATGCCGTCGCTCAGCTCATCACGATCTGGTTGAAGCTGCGCGCTATCGAGCGGGAGACCGAAAAGTGGACAGCGGATCTACGCCGCCAACGGTAGCTCGGTCGGCCAGTCGAGCAGCGGTCGCCACATGTGCTCGAGCGCGGCAATCGCGTATCGGCCGCCGTCCAACGAGTGGTCGTTGACCTTGACCGGTTCGTCCTTCCCGAGGCGTGCAGCTTTCGCATCCCACGAGTAGCCCGGTGCCTCGGCGATGAAACCGGGGCAGTGGTCGGACACCACGAGGTGATCCTCCGATAGGGGTGATGCCTGCGTGGCGATGCCGTACGAGACGTTGTTGAGCCCGCCCGAGGTGGGGATGCCGATCAGGTTCAGCTCGCGTGCGAAGTGCAGCGCGGCCGCGTTGACGATTACGAACTCGGGGCGGAGGGCGGTGTCGTACGGCGTGTGCGGCTGGTCCAGCCACCGGGCGAACAGGTTCGCCTGCTGCGACGGGGACAGCTGCGACGTCTCCGGGCCGCGAGTGTCGTGACGCCACTCGTCGACGAACCACAGGCTGGAGCCGTAGCCACCGTCGCGGCGCCGCTCGCGGGACAGGCCCAGGAGCTGCCCCGTCGATGGGTTGTTCGTGCCAAAGTCGACACCGACGCCGAACAGGCGACGCATCTGCGAGAGCTTCGTCCAGGGGCGGACGTGGCGGGCAGGGTCCCAGATGCCGTAGATCGCGCCGTCGGCGGATACCCACTCGCCGAGGATCATGCGACGGAACCACAGGCCCACATACTGCGACTGCAGGCGAAGCTTCACCGCGGCGGAGAGGGACGGGTTGTCGTCCATCATGAAGTGGTCCCGGCGCCAGTCGTGGAGGCGTCGCATCCGGTCGAGAAGTCGATCTTGAGCCAGCGAGCCGGCGAGTCGGGGTTCGTGGTGGCGAACATCTTCGAGTCGTCGAGCGACAGGCGGTTCAGCGTCTGCTCGAACGCCGTGAAGCCTGTGAGCGCGGCGCGAACCTCAGCCGAGGTGTCGTCCGTCTTGTGCTCGTACAGGCCGAGGAACTTGGTGCGCTGGTCGGCGATCTTGAGCGCACGGTCGACGGCGAACAGGTCACCGTTGCGGGCGCTCTCATAGAGGCTGGCGAGGAGGTCGTCGAGGCGTGAGAGCTCCAGCTCGATCAGCTCGGTCGCCGACTCGCGGGTGATGGCGGCAATGCCCTGTTTGACGGCTCGGTGAGCGCTGCCCTTGTTCGCGTAGCCGACCTCCGCGGCGATGTCCTCGAAGGACCATCCGGCGCGGCGAAGCTCGAGGGCTCTCTTGCGCTTCTCGACGGCCGTTGCGACGGATTCGGTAACCGATGCCATGGGGTTTACTCTCGCGGCCCGCGCCGGGCGGGTCAGGGGGTGTGCCGTCGGTGCCTGGCCGGGGCGTGACGGACCCCGGGGAGACGGTGTGTGGATACCCGGGGGTCCGCTGCTGTACGGAATTATTCAGCTGCGCTGGTGCGTGCGGATCGGGCGGATGCGGCTCGTCGGCGGCGGCCGGAGAACCCGGTGCCGTCCATGAGGTTCGCGAAGCCCTCGGCGGAGTTGATGCCGCCTTGGATGTACTCGCGGAGCGAAACGACGCCCGAGGGACGCAAAACGCAGGGCGATGTCCCTCGAGGCGTCGTCGCCCGCCATGATGACCTCTGAGGTGCGCGGGGGCGCACCCGAACGGCGACATCGGCGTCGCCGCGACACAGGGGGAAGAACATGACGCAATCGAGCCTGCCCGCAGCCGGGTGGTATCCCGCCGCGCATGCGAACGGCGAGCAGAGGTACTGGGATGGCGCTGCGTGGCTCGAACCCACCGCTCCCGTGCCGACGCCCAGTCCAAAGCAGGGCTTCTTCATCCGGCCGGTGACGCGGCGCACGGGAGTCATCGTGGCCGGCTCCACGCTGGTGCTCGGACTGCTGATCGGCGCAGGCATGGGGTCGACTACCTCGCAGACGCAGGTGGCATCCCTGGCATCCGAGGTCTCCTCGCTCAAGACCGAGGTCACCGAGGCCACCGAGACCGTCACCGACGCGAGCGCCGACGTCGAGGCCGCTGCCGAGCAGGTCGCGGCGGCGAAGGCCGAGGTCGAGAAGGTGAAGGGGCAGTTGACCGCCTCGAGGTCCAAGATCACCGAGATGGAGACGGCCGCCACCGCGGCACAGGCCGAGCTCGACTCGCGCGCCTCGCAGATCGCAGACCTGCAGGGGAAGGTGTCGGCGCAATCGGCACCCGCACCCGCACCGGCTCAGCCGGTCGCCCCGCGCACGGTCCCCTTCAAGAACTGCAGCGAGGCACGCGCCGCCGGAGCGGCCCCCGTGCACCGGGGGGATCCGGGGTACGGCACGAACCTCGACCGGGACGGTGATGGGATCGGGTGCGAGTAGACACCTCCGACGCCTGAGCGCTCAGACTCCCGACGCCTCCAACGCGGCCGCGAGGTCGGCGAGGAGGTCGTCGGAATCTTCGAGCCCGACCGATAGGCGCAGGTGCCCGTACCGCCGGAACTCCTCCGGGTAGGTCGCCGTCCGCGGCCCGTCGGCGGCGGTGTGCACGATCAGACTGTCGTCGTGTCCGAGTGAGAAGCCCGAGGTGATCAGTCGCAGGTGCGCGACGAAACGGTTCTGCGCCTCGGGCCCGCCGTCGATGGCGAAAGCCAGCATTCCGCCGTACCCCCGTCCGCCGAACTGGCGTCGTGCGATCGCATGCCCCGGGTGGGACTCGAGCCCCGGGTAGGCGACGAACGCCACCCGCGGGTCGGCGTCGAGGAACGCGGCCACTCGCTCCGCAGACGAGAGGTGCTGGCGCAGGCGCAGGGGAAGCGTGACCGAGCCGCGCTCGATCATCCACGCGTTGAAGGGCGAAATCACCCCGCCGACGTCGACCATCGCGTCGGCCTTGATCGGCTCGATGAGCTCGGATCTTCCGATCACCGCCCCGCCCATCGCATCGCCGTGACCGTTGATGTACTTCGTCAGCGAATGCACGACCAGGTCGGCGCCGTCCGCCAGCGGCCGATAGAACGGCGGCGGAGTGAAGGTTGAATCCACCATGAGTAGGGCCCCGGCGGCATGGGCGATCTCGGCGACGGCCGCGACATCGGTCACCTTCGTCGTGGGGTTCGCGATCGCCTCGACGCACACGAGCCGCGTCTCGGGCCGCATTGCCGCGCGGACGGCATCCGGATCCGAGATGTCGACGAAGGTGGCCCGGATGCCGTAGCGCCGAGGAAGCAGTTCCGTCCAGAGCCGCCAGGTGGCTTCGTAGACGACATCGCTCACGACGACGTGATCACCCGCGCTCACGTGGGTGAAGAACACCGCGTGGAGCGCGGCGACGCCCGAGGCGAGAGCCACGGCCTCTTCGCCGCCCTCGAGGGCGGCGAGCTTGCGCTCGAGGGCGAGCTGGTTGACGCCCGTATTGCGCGTGTAGAGCCCGGGGGCGGTCGCCGACCAGCTGATCTCGCTCGGATCCTCGGGCAGCTCGTACGAGTTCGACATGACCAGCGGAGTGCGCAGTGCCCTCGTGCTGTCGAGCTGCTTCCCGCCGTGGACGGCGAGGCTCGCCTCGGCGAGGGTGTCGCTGTCAGTGCGGTCGGGGCGATCCGCCATCTCCTGTCCTTCCTGCGACACCTGCGAACACGGTGCGCGCGCCTGGATCAGCGTAGCCAGCGGTCATGAACTACTCTGACCTGCGGTCGCCCGAAACACGCGGGTTCGACGACGAATGCGAGAAGCCCCATGAACCGACCCTCGGGTCCCTCCGTCGAGACCGCCGGATCGTCCGAGCCGCGGCAGCTCCGCCGGGCGATGAGCGCTCGGCACCTCGTCATGATCGCGCTCGGCGGTGTCATCGGGTCGGGGCTGTTCCTCAGCTCGGGATACACGATCGCGCAGGCGGGTCCGCTGGGCGCCGTGCTCGCGTACCTGCTCGGCGCGTTCGTCGTGTGGCTGGTCATGGTGTGCCTGGGTGAGCTCGCGGTGACCTATCCCGTCTCGGGCTCGATCCACATCTACGCGGCCCGCACCATGGGACCCGCGACCGGCTTCGCCACGGCATGGCTGTACTGGTTGTGCTGGGTGGTCGCTCTCGGCTCGGAGTTCACGGCATCCGGGATCCTCATGCAGCGATGGTTCCCGAACGTCGACGTGTGGGTGTGGTGCGTCGTCTTCGCCGCCATCCTGTTCACCCTCAACGCGATCTCGGCCCGCGTGTTCGGCGAGACGGAGTTCTGGTTCGCCCTCGTCAAGGTGCTCGCGATCGTGGCGCTCATCGTCCTCGGCGGCATGGCGATCTTCGGCTTCACCCCGCTGTCGTCCGAGCCGCACGAGGCGGTGCTGTTGAGCAACTTCGTCACGCCCGAGGGGCTGCTGCCCGCCGGTCTCGGCGGGGTGCTCATCACCTCGCTCGCGGTGTTCTACGCCTTCAGCGGCGCCGAGATCGTCGGAGTCGCGGCGGGGGAGACCAAGGATCCGGCCCGCAACATCCCCCGAGCCCTGCGTTCGACCGTGCTGCGCTTGCTCGTGCTGTTCGTCGGCTCGATCGTCGTCATCGCCGCGCTCCTTCCGTACGACAAGGCGGGAGTGAGCGAGAGCCCGTTCGTCGAGGTCTTCGACATCGTGGGCGTGCCCTACGCCGCCGACATCATGAACTTCGTCGTCATCACCGCCCTGCTCTCGGTCGGCAACAGCGGGCTGTACTCGTGCGCGCGCATGCTCTTCTCCCTCGCCGAAGAGGGGTACGCGCCGCGCGCCTTCACGAAGCTCACGCGCCGTGGCATCCCGATGGTGGCGCTGCTGGTCAGCCTCGCGATCGGACTGGTGTCGCTCGTGACGAGCGTCGTCGCCGCCGAGACGGTGTACATCGTGCTCGTCTCGATCGCCGGCTTCGCGGCGGTGGCGGTGTGGATGGCGATCGTCGCCGCGCAGTTCTTCCACCGGCGCCAGTTCCTGCGCGAGGGCGGCGACCTGTCGACCCTCGCCTACCGCACGCCGATGTACCCGCTGGTGCCGATCCTCGCGTTCGCGCTGCTCACCGCGTCGATCGTGGCGATCGCATTCGACCCGAACCAGGTCGCGGCGCTGTACTTCGGCATCCCGTTCGTGGGCCTGTGCTACCTGTTCTTCTGGCTGCGGTACGGACGCAAGGGCCTCGCCCCCACGCGCCGCGACGAAGAGGCGCCCCTCGCCTGAGTCGAGACGGGCTGTACGCGGCGTCTAGTCCGCCCACTCCCGAGCGCCGGAATGGCGGATGCCGGGACCCCGCCGCCCGCAGTAGCGTCGCCGCAACACCGAGCACGCGGGAGGGCCCATGGAAACCGTCGATACCGTCGTGGTCGGGGCGGGGGTGTCGGGGCTCGCCGCCGCTCGCCTGATCGCGCGGGGTGGACGCCGGGTCGTCGTGCTCGAGGCCCGCGACCGCGTGGGCGGACGCGTCTTCACCGACCGCTCCGGCGGGCACGTCACCGACCGCGGCGCCTCGTGGATCCACGGCATCGTCGACAGCCCGGTCGCCGAGGCCGCCCGAGCCTTCGGCATGCCGATGGTCGAGTTCACCGTCGGCGGGTACCAGCCCGATTCCCGGCCCCTCGCCTACTTCGACGCCCGCGGAAAGCGACTCGGCTCCGAGGCGGTGCGGCAGTACGCGGCCGACATCCGCGCGCTCAACGCGACGCTGACCGAGGTCATCGGCCGGGCGGAGCCCGAGGCGACCTATGCCGAGGCGGTCGAGCGGGCTCTCGCCGCGCAGGACTGGACGGACGAACGCAAAGAACGCGTGCGCGAGTACAACGACCGCCGGGCCCAGGAGCAGTACGGCATCGGGATGAGCGAGCTCGGTGCGCACGGCCTCGACGACGACACCGTCAACGGCGACGAAGTGGTCTTTCCCCGCGGCTACGACGAACTCGCGACCCATCTCGCCGCGGGCCTCGACGTACGCCTGGAGCACGTCGTGTCGCGCGTCCAGCGTTCGAGCGCCGGCGTCGTGGTCGAGACGGATCGCGGAGCCTTCTCGGCGCGCGAGGTGGTCGTGACGGTCCCGGTCGGAGTCCTTCACGCGGGCGATCTGTCGATCGAGCCCCCTCTCCCCGGAGCGCATCGGCGAGCCCTCGGGCTGCTTCGCATGAACGCGTTCGAGAAGGTCGTGCTGCGCTTCGCCGAACGGTTCTGGGATGCCGGGGTGTACGGCATCCGTCAGCTCGGCGACGAGGGGGAGTGGTGGCACTCCTGGTACGACCTCGGCCGGCTCCACGACGAGCCCGCTCTGCTGACCTTCGCGGCCGGTCCCGCCGCAGTCGCCACGCGCGCCTGGACCGATGACGAGATCGTCGCCTCGACGATGGTCCAGTTGCGCCGGCTCTACGGCGATGCCGTTCCCGAGCCCGAGAGCGCGGTCGTCACGCGCTGGCAGGACGACCCCTTCTCACGCGGGTCGTATGCGTTCATGCTCCCCGGTTCCGTCGGAGCCGACCACGACGATCTCGCCGAGCCCATCGACGGCGTCCTGCACCTCGCCGGGGAGGCGACCTGGGGGGACGACCCCGCGACGGTCCCCGGCGCGCTGCTCTCGGGGCACCGGGCGGCGCAGAACGTGCTCGGTGCCGAGATCCCCGTCAGCGACCTCTGGGCCGAGGCCGTCAGCGCGGGTCGGGTCCCGTCGCGACCGGGAGCTCGGGGTGGTTCGACCACTGGCTCCACGAGCCCGGGAACAGCCGCGGTTCGAAGCCCGCGAGGCTGAGCGCGACGGCCTGGTGCGCCGCGGTCACCCCCGAGCCGCAGTAAACGCCGACGCTCGCGCCCTCCCGGGCACCGAGCATGCGGAATCGCGACCGCAGGTCGTCGGGCGAGCGGAACCGTCCGTCGTCGCTCACGTTCTCGGTGGTCGGCGCGCTCACCGCTCCCGGGACGTGTCCTGCTCGAGGATCGATCGGCTCGGTCTCCCCGCGGTACCGCTCGCCGGCTCGCGCGTCGAGAAGGAGTCCGTCGACCGCGAATCCGGCGACGTCCTCGAGTGCGAGCGACGGCAGAGCCCCGTAGGAGAGCTCGATGGATCCGGGCGCGGGGGCTTCGGCATCCCCTTCCTCCAACCGATGGCCCGCATCGGTCCACGCGCGCAGGGCGCCGTCGAGCAGACGCACGTCGGCGAACCCGGCGTAGCGCAGGAGCCACCAGGCCCGGGCGCTCGCCATGTTCATCGCGTCGTCGTAGACCACGACGGTGTCGCCGGGATCGATTCCCCAGCGGCGGGCCGTCGCCTGCAGGTCGTCGATGGAGGGGAGCGGATGCCGCCCCTCGGTGACGGGAGCGTCATGGTCGGCGAGGTCGTGATTGAGGGCGACGTACAGCGCCCCGGGGATGTGGCCCGAGCGGTAGTCCGGGCGCCCGTCGGGGCGGTCGAGGCGCCACCGCACGTCGAGCAGGCGGACGGGTCCACCGTCGTCGTAGCGGCCGGTGGCCAGGGCGTCGTGCAACTCTTCGGCGGTGGTGAGGATCGCGGCCATGCGTTCAGTCTGCCGTCTCGCCGTCCGTGGCGCCGCTCCGGGTTCGTCCGTCGGCGACCCGGGCTCGCGCCCGGTCGTGGCGCCAGGCCACGGGGACGATCGTCGTCGCCTTCGGAAGGCCCATGGGCGGGGTGGCGACGTAGATGGTCTCGGCGCGTTCGACGACGTGCGTCTCGTGCCAGATGCCGACGGCGCCGGGCGCCGAGCGGGCACGCTTGTTGAAGCGCGTCCACGCCGGCCGGTGCTCCTGCGACGGCGCCGACGCGTAGGCATAGAGCTTGTCGAGCGACGACCAGTACTGCACGAGGTAGGGCCCGCGAGAGCCGAGCAGCATCGTGAACCCGAGCAGCCCCGACTCGGGGTCGGTGGCCAGCTCGGTCAGCATCTTGGGCATGTCGCTCATCAGCGGCATCCACTGGTCCGGTCTCCACCACTTGTTGATGGTCATGCCGATGTGGAAGACGACGAGCTCGTCGTCCCACCGATGGGTCATTCGGCCGGGATGAATAGCTGGCATGGCTCGTCCTCACTCGATAGTGTCACTATCCAGTCTTAGATAAAAAGACTATCCAGTCAAGAGGGGGGTGCATGCGGATCTCGGAACTGGCGGAACGCAGCGGAGTGCCCGTCGCCACGATCAAGTACTACCTCCGCGAGAAGGTCCTGCCCGAGGGGGAACGGTCGTCGCCGACGCAGGCGTCGTACGGCGAGGCGCACCTCCGGCGTCTCGGGGTCATCCGCGCCCTGGTCGATGCAGGAGTCGGCATCGCGGGGGTGCGCAGGGTCGTCGCCGTACTCGAAGACCCGCCCGAGAACCCCTCCGACCTGCTCGGCGCCGCCAACGCCGCAGTCACGCCGGCCTTTCCGGAGGGCATGGATCTCTGCGAGGCGAACGCGCTGCTGACGCGGATGGGGGGATCGCCGCAAGCGTGTTTCCCCGACCAGGTCGCGGCCGTCGCCCACGCGCTCTCCGCTCTCGAGCGAGCGGGCTTCACGGTGCCGCCGTCCGTCATGGATGCCTACCTCGAGCACCTGTCTGCCCTCGCCGAGGCCGAATTGGCCGCAACTCCCGACACCTCGCTTGAGGATGCCGTGCGTTATGTCGTGCTGGGAACGGCGCTCGTCGAGCCACTCATCCTCGCCCTGCGGCGCGCGGCCGAGCAGATCGCGGCCTCGCGACGCTTCGGGGCGCCAGGGGACTAGGCGCGGGCCGGGATCGAGCGCCGCGCCGGCGTTGTACGGTCGAGGGATGCCCGTCACCGTGCACCGTTCGCCCCTCGCCGACATGGCCCCGCTCACGCTCTACCGCATCCTGTGGATGCGTGTGGCTGTCTTCGTCGTCGAGCAGGAGGCCGCGTACCCCGAGATCGACGGGCGCGACATCGAGCCCGGTGCGGAGCTGTTCTGGGCGGCGGACGGCGACGACGTCCTCGCCACGCTCCGCGTGCTCCGCGAGCCCGCCAATACACGCATCGGACGCGTCGCCACCGCTCCCGAAGCTCGAGGCCGCGGCATCGCCGCCGACCTCATGCGCGCGGCGATCGAACTCCTGGATGCCGAGGCCCCCGGCATCCCGATCCTGCTCGATGCCCAGGCCCACCTCGCATCCTGGTACGGGAGGTTCGGTTTCGTCGTCTCGGGAGCGCCCTTCGCCGAGGACGGGATCCCGCACGTGCCCATGCGGCGTACGCACCTCGCCACCGAGCGCCTGGTCCTGCGGGAGTGGACGCGCTCCGACGACGATCGAGCCTTCCTCTTCGACATGTACCGCCGGCCCGAGGTGCGGCAGTACCTCGGCAACGGTCGGGTCATGGCGGATCCGGTCGAGGTCGACGGCCTGCTCGACCGCTGGCAAGGGCTCGGCGAGGGGATCCTCGGCGTGCGGGCCGTCGAGACCGCCGGCGGTACGCGGGTCGGCTCGGTGTTGCTGAAGCGCATTCCGTGGTCGAAGACCGTCGCGGGCGGTCGCGACGAGGAGATCGAGATCGGCTGGCACCTCCATCCCGATGCGTGGCGACACGGGTACGCGACCGAGTCGGCAGGCGCGGTGCTCTCCCTGGCTCATCGGCACGGGATCGATCGGGTCATCGCGGTGACCAACCCGGCGAACACCGCCTCCGGCGGTGTGGCCGAGCGCATCGGTATGGGCGCCGAGGGCGTGACGCGGGACTACTACGACGCGACGTGCAAGCTCTATGTCTCGGACGGGCGCGTGTAGGGTCGTCCTCCCGCCGGTCGAGAAGCAGGTCTCGAGCGGCCCGAGGACCTCGCCGACGCTCGACGACGTCTTCGGGACTCCCCATCGAGGACCGTATCCGCCGGCGGTGTCCTACCGGTGAGACCTCAGAGTTGGATGCCGTTGTCTTCGTCGTTCACGCCGACATTGCGGCCGCGACTCGATTCGTAGGCGATCAGCCACCCGACCGACACCGCGGCGGCGATGACCATGCCGAGCCAGATGTTCTGCCAGACCAGGCCGAACAGCACGCCCAGACCGAGCAGCAGCAGACTCCCGAGCACCCAATAGGTGCGTCCGCGCGGCCAGCCCGTTCCTGTCTGCATCATGCGCCCCAGCCTAGGGGAGGGCTTCGTCGCCCTCGCCGACGGTGCCCATGCAGACGCGATCCTGAGGCGATCGACCAGAGTCACCGGCGCGGTGGACGACGACCTCAACGGTCGCGGTGGTCTTCGGGATGAAGGCGCGGGCCGCGGCGCGGCTCGAGCGCCGATCCGGCGTAGATGAGACGGATGACGCGCTGACGGTGCCCCGCGAAGGGTTCGAGCAACTCGAGCATGCCGTCGTCGTCGGTGCGATGCCCCGTGAGGGCGAAACCCACCTGGTGCGCGAGATGGTAGTCGCCGACGCTCACGGCATCCGGATCGCCGAAAGCGCGGATGCGCGTCTCGGCACTCGTCCAGATGCCCACCCCGCGCAGGCTGATGAAGACGCGGTCGCGGGCCTCGCCGTCGGAGGCCGCGCTCGCCGCGCGCACGATCGAGGCGCCTCGACGCGACGTCTCGACGATGGTGCGGGACTGCGGCGGCTCGAGACCGGCGCGATGCCACGCCCACGAGGGGACGAGTCGCCAGCCGTCGATGTCGGGCGGGGCGAACATGGGGCGCGGGGTCGGCCCGGGGGCGCGCTCGCCGTACCAGGTGACGATGCTCCGCCAGGCGGAGAAGGCCTGCAGGCTCGTGACCTTCTGCTCCATGATCGCGCTGACGAGCGCGTCGAAGACGAGATCGGTCCGGCCGATGCGCAGATCGGGGTGCCGGCGATGCCACTCGGAGACGGACGGATGCCGCGACGCGTCGAACCCGTCGGGATCGTCGTCGCGGCCGCACAGGGCGGGCAGCTGGTCGAGGGCCCACTCGGATCCCGCTCCCCACGCGGCGGCGCGAACGGTGCCGTTCGCCGTCTGTCGCAGGGCGACGGTCGCGACTCCCATCGGGGTGCGGCTGGCCCTCCAGACGATGCCTCCTGCCGAGAGGGGAAGCGATGCGGCGAAAGTGGGGTCGTTTCGTCCGTGACGCTGTGCGAGGACCGCACGACCCACATCCGTGGGTACTGCCGGCCGGTACTCCGACTCGATCGGCTTCTCGACCGGGCCGCCGAGCTCGCGCGACGCGTGCCGCGTGCGCACCCCGGTCGATCTCATGCCGTCACCCTACGTCGCCCCACCGACATCGCGGCATCCGGGCGACCGGTCGGGCCGTCGCTCAGAAGCGGTCGGGCGAAGGCGTTCCGTGGCCGTAGCGGATCGACACGTCGGCGTGACGGTCGAAGCGGTACCCGACGCCGCGCACGGTGCGCACGATGTCCTCGTACACGCCGAGCTTGGCGCGCAGACGCCGCACGTGCACGTCGATGGTGCGCTCGCCCGGGGCGTCGTCGTCGGTCGAGCCCTCCCACAGCGAGGCCACGAGCTCGGTGCGCTCGATCGTGCGGCCCTCGCGGAGCACGAGGTACTGCAGCAGCTCGAACTCCTTGAACGTGAAGGCGGCAGACTCGCCGTCGATGAGCACGCGCTTGCGCGAGATGTCGACCACGACGCCGCCGGGCGCGCGATCCTCCTCGGCGGGCTCGTCCTTCGTGCGGGCGACAGCGGACGGCTCGTGCAGCGCGAGGCGCACGACGTCGACATCGCGGCCGCCCGAGCCGACGGGGGCGAGGGCGACCGTGGCGTAGGTCTCGGCGGCGGGGGCCAGCTCGCCGAGAGTGCGACGCAGGGCCTCGACGAGGGTTCCGAGGCTGACGCCCGCGGCGGCGGCCTTCGCCTCGTCGATGCCGACGTACAGAGCGAATCCGCGCGGGGCGGTCGTCGCGGGAGCGGCGGGGCGCGGGGCGGGTGCTGCCGGGCTGGCCGCGGCCGGGGTTGCGGCGCGGGCGGCGAGGGGGCGGATGGCGGCGGGGCGGTCGAGAACAGCGGAGATCGACATGAGGAGAAAGTCCTTGAGAGTGTGAACCCGGGCGTCAGACACAGCGGGGTTCGACGGGAGGTAGAGGCCGAGGGGCCGGAGCGCGGTGACCGGAGTGCGCGTGATCGACGCGGACGTCAGGAGACCGGGGGATGACGTCGGTGTTCAGAAACCGAGGTGATCCGGGCGAGGGTCGCTGTTAGCGGCACATTCGACAACACATCGCAACGCGGCCGGGCATCATCATGCCGGCAGTCCTGTTCGCCTCCCGGGCGGACAGAGAACGCGCGTTGAGAGTCATGGGGGGATTATGACGCAGGACGTCGGACTTCGTCAAATCGCACGAGGTGCTCGAGTATGGAGCATCCTGCTCAGATCGGATGGCTTCCAGAGGCCTCGGACCGTGCAATCTGCGCTAACGGAGCCAGGGGGTCGTCATCGGCGTAGCCTCTCGACCATGGCCGATCTGCTTTTCGCCGACGACAAGACCGCGTCCCGCTACACCCTGCACAACGGGGACGACCTCGTCTCCGTGCTCGACTACCGCGACGACGGACGCACCGTCGCTCTCACGCGCGCGTTCACCATCCCCACCTTCCGCGGCCACGGGTACGCGGCCGTGATCACGGAGCGGGCGGTCGATGCGATCGAGGCGGCGGGCGACCGTGAGATCCTGCCCGTCTGCTGGTACGTGGGGGAGTGGTTCGAGTCGCACCCCGAGCGCGCGGGCCTGCTGCATCAGCGCCCCGCGGGCTGAATCCGGCGCCTACGCAGCCCGTACGCGGTCGTCAACCCCCGCCCGGTCGGATGCCGGTGAGACGAAGCTGTATCCGGAGAAAGGGGAAGTCATGACAGACGACCGCGACCTGCCCGAGGGCGTCATCGACGCCGACCCCGCCGGTGGCTGGGAGAGCGGCGCCGTCGCAGACGGCGAGACCGCAGAACAGAACGAGCACGCGAAGGGCTCGCCGCGACTGAACGACGCGGAGCCCTCGGACCCCATCGAGGGGGATGCCGCCAGCCAGGGCATCGACCCCGATCTGAGCACGGAGGACTGACATGTCGGATGACACCCGGGCGCCCCAGCCCAGCAGCGGCCCCGACGGCGGCGCCGACGCGGCGGACTCGGTGGGCGGCGCTGTCCACCAGGACCGCAAGCTCTCGCACCCCGATGAGCAGTCGGAACCGGCGATGGACATGCATGCGACCGACGACACCGCCCGTATCCAGGGCGTCGTCGTGCAGACGCGTGCCGACGTCGGAGACAAGAGCGAGGAGCGGATCGCCGACGTGCTGCGCCAGCGCTTCCTCGACATCGGTCTCGACCTGGGCGACGACCGTATCCGGGCCCTGGCCGCCGAGGTCGCCGGCTCCTGATCCAGCGGTAGCGCCTCACCCCGGGAACACCCGGCGGTGGGGCGTTTTCGCGTCTGCGGGGAGAGTGGTCGGGCGTTTGCTGCGAGCCGATGTCGGAGGGGCGACGTACCGTGTCTGCATGCGGATCCTGCACACCTCCGACTGGCACATCGGGCGCTCCTTCCACGGGCACTCGACGCTCGACGCACTGGGCAGCGTCCTCGAAGCCCTCGTCACGCAGGTCCGCGAGCACGCGGTCGACGTGGTGATTGTCGCGGGCGATGTCTTCGACTCCGCCGCCCCCTCCGCGGCCTGCTACCCGGTCCTCTCGTCCACCTTGGCGGCGCTCGCCGATGCCGGCGCACAGGTCGTCGTCACGAGCGGCAACCACGATTCCGCCGCCCGCCTCGGTTTCCAGTCCGCTCTCCTTCGGAAGGAGATCACGGTCGTCACCGATCCGCGTTCCGTCGGCACCCCGGTGACCGTCGACGACGAGCACGGTCCCGTTCACATCTACGGCATCCCGTACCTCGAGCCCGCCATCGTGCGCCATCTCTGGGACGGCGTCGAGCTGCGCAGCCAGGCGCAGACGATGCAGCACGCACTCGACCTCGTCCGCGCCGACCTCGGCGAACGCGGCGGGCGCTCGGTGGTCGCGGCGCACTGCTTCGCCGCGGGGGTCGATGCCACCCCGGGAGTCGAACGAGAGATCCGACAGGGCGGCCTCGACGTCGTCCCGCTCCCCGCGTTCGACGGGCCCGACTACGTCGCCCTCGGCCACATCCACGGTCGTCAGCAGTTGTCCGATCGCGTCCGTTATGCCGGCGCCCCGGTGCACTACAGCTTCGGCGAGGCAGGAAAACCCCGTGGTTCGTGGCTCGTCGACCTCGACGCCGAGGGGCTGGCCGACGTGACCTGGCTCGATCTGCCGGTGCCCCGTCCGCTCGTGACGCTTCGCGCCCGCCTCGACGAGCTGCTCACCGACGAGAGCTTCGCAGGCCACGACGAGCACTGGGTGCGCGCCGAGTACACCGATTCCACGCCTCAGCCCGATCCGATGCGGCGACTGCAGTCGCGCTTCCCCTGGTGCGCGACGGTGGTCCATCTGCCCGCCGAGACGCAAGCCGACGACGGCGCCGGGTACGCGCGACGTGTGCGCGCCGCACGCGACGACGCGGAGATCGTCGAGACGTTCCTCGCTCACGTCCGTGAAGGAGAGGGGGCGTCCGAAGCCGAACGTGCGCTCATCCGCGACGTGCTCGACGCGCGGTCCGTCGCGGAGGCGAACGCATGAAGCTCCACAGCCTCGTCCTCGAAGGGTTCGGTCCCTTCCTCGAGGCGCAGACGGTCGACTTCGACGCGTTCACGCCAGACGGCATCTTCCTCATCACGGGGCGCACGGGCGCCGGCAAATCGAGCGTGCTCGACGGTGTCTGCTACGCCCTCTACGGAGGCGTGCCGCGATACGACGGCGCCGACCGCCGGTTGCGCAGCGACCATTGCGAACCCGACGACCCCACGCGCGTCACGCTCGAGTTCAGTGCGGAGGGGGAGCGGTGGCGCATCACCCGCTCGCCCGAGTTCGAACGTCCGAAACGGCGCGGTGGGGGGACGACGAAAGAACCGCACCGCGCCCTCCTCGAGATCCTCGCCCCCGAGGGCTGGACCGGAGTGGCCGCACGGCCCGTCGACGTCGCCGCGCGCCTCGACGAGATCCTGGGCCTGACCCAGCAGCAGTTCCTGCAGGTCATCCTGCTGGCGCAGAACCGGTTCGCCCGATTCCTGCTCGCCAAGAACGACGAGCGCCTGAGCCTGCTGCGAACGCTCTTCGGTACGCGCTCCTTCGAGCAGTACGCGGCGGACCTCGAAGAGCGTCGCAAGAGCGCGGCGCAACGTCTCGCTGCCGAGGGCGTCGAGGTGGCGACGCTCCTCGACGAGGCGGAGCGTCTTGCCGGTGAACTCGAGCCCGAAGACGACCTCGTCGCCGACGAGATCGTCGAGACCCCGGCAGGTGCACCCGTCAGCGTGAGCGAACGGCTCGCCCGCGTCGTTCGAGCCGTGGAACGCGCCGACTATCGCGTCGAGACCGCCGCGCGAGAGCGCGACGACAGCGATGCGCGACTCGATCGGGCCCTGGCCGCTCAGCGGGAAGCGGCCACGCTCCACGAACGCCAGCAGGACCGATCGCGACTGCGGGACCGTCTGGCGGTTCTCGAGGCGGACGAGCCGCGCATCACCGCCGCGCGCGAAGAATCGCGCTGCGCGGCCGAAGCCGAGACGATGCGGGCCGCGATCGATGCGGCCGAGATCGCACGGAAGGCGCTCGCCTCCGCCGTGGACGCCGCCGACACGGCGAAAGAGAAGGCGGGGCGGCTCGCGGAACCGCGTAGCGCGGACGCCGCCGTCGAACCCTCGACGGACACGACGGCAGGCCCCGTCCCTTCCGGCGGAGCCGCCCTCGATCGGGCCGTTCTCGTCGCCCGCGACGACGAGCTCACCGCGCTGCTCGCGCGGGGACAGTCCGCCCTGAACGCCGAAGCCGAGCTCGACGTCCTCGAGGTGGAGCTCGATCGACTCACGACCCTGGTCGCCCGGACCGCCACCGATCGCGATGCCCTCGTCGAGGGCCGAGCGGAGGTTCCCGAGGCCCTGCGTGCTCTCGACGAGCGCCTCGAGCAGCTCGCCGGCGCCGAGACCCGCATGGCCACCGCGACGAGCGCGCGTGACGACCTGGTTCGCCGCGTGCAGGCCGCGCGCCGCGCGGCGCAGCTGCAAGACGAACGCGATCAGGCCGATCTCGCATCCCTGGTGCGCGCCGACGAGGTACAGCGCGCCGTCGACTCGTGGACCAGCCTCCTGCGTCGCCGACTCCAAGGCGCGGCCGTCGAGCTGGCCCATGACCTCGTCGACGGAGAGCCGTGCGCCGTGTGCGGTGCACGGGAGCACCCCGCTCCCGCTCGCGGCGACGAAGAGCCCGTGACCGATGACGAGATCACCGCAGCAGAAGACCGCAAGAACGCGGCGGTCGAGCAGGACCGCCTCGCCTCCGACGCGGCTCGCGTCGCGCGTGACGCTCACGCTCTCGCCGCAGCCCTCGCGGGCGGAGAAAGCGTCGAAGCCCTCGAGGAGAGGTTCGCTCAGACCGATGAGGCGCTCGCGGCGGCCTCGGCCGAGGTCGCCGAGCGCGAGAGCCTCCAGGCGGAACGGGCGCGCGTGGCCGACCTGGATGCGGCGGTCGCCTCGCGTATCGACGCTCTCGCGAGCAGGCTCGCGAGCACGCAACAGGATCTCGCTCTGGCCGAGCAGAGGGTGACGGGTCTTCGTAGCGAGGTGGCCGCCGCGCGGGGAGACTTCGACAGCGTGATCGCGCGCCAGCGCGATCTGCGTTCCCGGCGAGATGCGGTGCGCGAATTGGTCGCGGCAAGAGACGCGGTCGAGGCGGCGACCGCGCACGAGCTCGAGGCGGCGGACACCGTCGCGTCGCGCGTGAGAGAGAGCTCCTTCGCCGACGTCGACGCCGTGGTCCGGGCGCTCCGGCCGGCAGCCGATCGCCGTCGCCTCGATACCGCCATCGCCGAACACGATGCGGCGAGTGCCTCGATTCGCCAGCGGCTGCTCGAGCTCGAGCTCCTTCTGGTCGATGCCCCCGATGAGCCCGTCGACCCCGCTCCGTACGCCGAGGCCGTCGCCCGGGCCCGTGAGGTCGTCCAGCGCACCACCGCTGCGCACGCGTCCGCTCGAGCTCTTGCGGAGCGGCTGAGAGGGCTCGCCCAGCGCGCCGACGACGCGCACGCGGCTGTGGCGGCGCTTTCCGACGAGCACGCCGTGATCGCTCGACTTGCCGATACCGTCGCCGGGCGTGCGCCGAACACACGTCGCATGACCCTCGAGACCTTCGTGCTCGCCGCCGAGCTCGAAGAGATCGTCGCCGCTGCCAATCTCCGCCTCGATCACATGTCATCCGGTCGCTACCGTCTGCAGCACAGCGACGCGCTGGCAGCCCGCGGTGCGGCGAGCGGACTGGGACTCGAGGTGGTCGACGCATTCACGGGCCAGAGCCGACCCCCGCAATCGCTGTCGGGTGGCGAGACGTTCCTCACCTCCCTGGCCCTGGCCCTCGGCCTCGCCGAGGTCGTGACGGCGCGAGCGGGCGGCATCCGACTCGACACGCTCTTCATCGACGAAGGCTTCGGCTCGCTCGACGACGACACGCTCGATCTCGCCATGCGCACCCTCGACGAGTTGCGGCAGGGCGGCCGGACCGTCGGGGTGATCAGCCATGTTGCGGCGATGAAAGACCAGCTCCCCGCGCAGCTCCATGTCGCGGCCACGCCGCGTGGGCCGAGCGTGATCCGGCAGGACGCCCCGGCGCTGATCGGCTGACGCCGAGATCGGGACTCGAACCCGCGTCCGCTCGGGTGGTGCGGGATCGCGGGGCACGGCGCCCCGCCGGGCCATTCGACAGGCTCCCGCTCTAGGCTGGGCTCATGCGCAAGAGCACCCTGTGGACCATCCTCGGCGTCGTCGTCGCCGTGATCATCGCCTGGGTGCTCGTGAACATCCTGTTCTCGCTCATCGCGTTCGTCTTCCGCTTGATCGCCGTCGCGGTCGTCGCATTCATCGTGTTCCTCGTGCTGCGGGCGGTCTTCGCCCGCAGAGACGTCGACTGACGCGTTCGGTCGCGGGAGCCGCGGCGCCCCGCGGCGCAAGCCCGGAGGCGGTGTCCGAGACCCGGAGTACCGTCGGCAGCGATGACTCCTCCCTCCACGTCCACGGATTCCGCCCATCCCCCCACACGTGACATCGTGCTGTCGCAGAAGCACCGGTGGCGCGCCTACTGGGTGGCGGTCGCTGTCGCCGCGCTCACGATCCTCGACCTCACGAAGGTCAACGTCGCGCTCCCGTCCATCGAAGCGGCGCTGAACGCCGGCCCCACCGAGCTGCAGCTCGTGGTGTCGGGCTACATCCTCACCTTCGGTCTGGTGCTGGTCCCGGCCGGGCGCCTGGGAGACCTCCGGTCGCGGCGCATGCTCTTCCTCGTCGGCCTCTCGCTGTTCCTGGTCACGAGCCTCGCGTGCGCCCTCGCGCCGAACACGACCGTGCTCCTCGTCGCCCGCTTGCTGCAGGGAGTTGCGGCCGGCATCCAGATGCCTCAGGTTCTCGGTCTCGTGCAGCAGCTGTTCCAGGGCAAGGAGCGCGGCCGCGCCTTCGGTCTGTTCGGTGCGACGATCGGCATCGCGACGGCCTTCGGCCCCACACTGGGCGGTCTGCTCATCGCCCTGGGCGGAGACACCGACGGCTGGCGGCTCATCTTCTGGATCAACGTCCCGCTCGTGGCGATCGTCATCGCGCTGGCGGCGTGGCTGCTGCCCGACACCCGAACCAGGTCCCACCGCAAGCTGGATCTCGATCCGGTCGGCGTCTCGCTCTTCGCGTTGACGATCCTGTCGTTGATGTGGCCGTTCCTGTTCACCACGGGGAGCCCCGATGACAACCCGCACCGTTGGTGGTTCCTGGTGGCGTCCGTGATCTTCGCCGCGGGGTTCGTGTTCTGGGAACGTCGATACGGGGAGCGGGGACGGATGCCGCTCATACCCTTCGCGATCTTCTCGCTCTCGTCGTATCGCAACGGTGTGCTCATCTCGACCGCCTACTTCTCCGCGATCCCCGCCATGTTCCTCTTGGGAACGCTCTTCCTCCAGGGAGGCCTGGGCCTGGAGCCCGTGTTCGCCGGTATGGTCACGATCGGTTTCGCCGTGGCATCCGCGTGGAGTTCGTGGATCGGCGGCAACCTCGTCACTCGCCTGGGACGTCCGCTCGTGGTCTGGGGAATCGTGGGCATGGTGGCCACGGCGGGCGGGCTCGTGCTCGTCGCGCTCTTCACGCCGCCCGGATGGACACCCTGGGCGATGGCGGCGGTGATGACCTTCGGTGGCTTCGCCGGCGGTCTCGTCATCTCGCCCAATCAGACGCTCACCCTCGCCGACATCCCGGTCAAGAGCGGCGGCGTCGCGGGATCCGTGGGTCAACTGGGCCAGCGCATCGGCACGGCCGTCGGCACGGCGATCGCCCTCGCCCTGTTCTACGCGACGGTCTACCGCGAGCAGGGGAGCGTCGATGACGCGGCGGTGCTGTACCACGACGCCTACGCGTCGGGGATGATCACGGTGGGCATCTTCCTCGCGCTCGCGCTCGTCGTCGGCGTCACCGATCTCGCGGGGCGGGCGCGGTCGGGGTCGCAGACGCCCTAGGCGCGTGCGATCCCCGGGGCGGAATCAGACGCCGTAGCGGGCGCGGATCTCCGCGCGCAGCTCGTGGCTGCACCGCTCCACGACGTCGTCCCACAGCTCGGTGGCGCCGTCCTGCGCGCGATCCGACACGGCGCGCAGGATGCGGATGGGCACGCCGAACTGGCGGGCGACCCAGATGAGCGCGTACGACTCCATGTCGACCAGGCGGGCACCGAGACCGCGAATGAGGCGCACGGCCTCCGCATCGTCGACGAAGTGGTCGCCGGTCGCGATGACGACGCCCTCGGACCCGGTCTCGACACGGGAGGGCAGCGACACATGCTCTCCGAAGGTGCCGTCCAGGCCCTTCACGTCGTGCTGGATCGCAGCCGCGATGTCGTAGATGCCGCCCTCGACGTCGTCATCGATCGCTCCCGCCGTGCCGACGACGACGATCTCGTCGTAGTCGCCCTCGCAGAGCGCACGCGTCAGCGCGTAGGCCGCGGGAATCTTGCCCACCCCGGTGAGCAGACGATCGAAACCGGGGATCTCCGCCTCGAAGGCGGTGAGTTCGGACGCATGGGCGGCGACGAGGAGCTTCACGTCCTCATTCTCGCCCACGGCGGGTGTCGGCGTAGCGAGTCCCACCGCGAGGAACGCCCGCCGTACGGGGGAACACGCTGCGCGCGGATCCCGGTACGGCGGGCGTTCCTCGGTCGAGGGGGCGAAGGCGTGGGCTGTGCCCGCGCATCCCGCCCCGCGCCCTGCTCAGCCCTGGGCGGGCTCGGACACGGCCGAGAGGTGCGCGATCTCGTCGGCCGTCAGCTCGAGAGAGGCGCTGGCGAGGAGGTCGGCGACCTGCTCCACCTTCGAGGCGCTCGCGATGGGAGCGGCAACGCTCGGCTGGGCCCGCAGCCAGGCCAGGGCGGTGGTGGCGATGGAGGCGCCGTGCGCATCGCCGACCTCTTCGAGCGCGTCGATCAGCGCCAGTCCGGCCGGAGTGGCCAGCTTCGCGGCGCCTTCCGCCCGGGGCGAGGTGCCGGTGGCATCCGACGAACGGTACTTGCCGGTGAGGAATCCGCTCGCGAGCGCGTAGTACGGAACGAGCGACATGCCGTACCGCTCGGCCACGGGCACGATCTCGTTCTCGACATCGGTGCGGTGCACGAGGTTGTAGTGCGGCTGGACGGCGACCGGGAGATCTGCTCCGGAGGCCTCGGCGAGCGAGATCCATTCGCCGATGCGCGCCGCGGTGTAGTTCGACACCGCCACGTAGCGCACGAGCCCGTCGCTGACGAGGTCGGCGAAGCCGGCGACGGTCTCTTCGAGGGGCGTCTCGGCGTCGTCGAAGTGGGCGTAATAGAGGTCGATGGTGTCGACGCCGAGGCGCTTCAGCGAGGCTTCCGCCGCGGCGCGGATGTTCTTCGCGCCCAGTCCGCGGAACTCGGGGTGCTGGCTGACCTTGGTGGCCACCACGACGTTCTCGGGCTTGCGGGAGGCGAGCCACTCGCCGATGAGGGTCTCACTCTCGCCGCCCGAGTTGCCGGGCCCCCAGGCGCTGTAGGCGTCGGCGGTGTCGATGAAATTGCCACCCCCGGCGTGGAAGGAGTCGAGCACCGCGAACGAGGTGTCTCGGTCGGCGGTCCAGCCGAAGACGTTGCCGCCCAGTGAGAGGGGGAGGATGTCGAGGTCGCTGCGTCCGATACGCGTCATGATGCCCTTCCTGTCGAAATCGGTGACAGGGAAGTCAACGATCGTCGTCGGAGGGCATTCCCACGACGCGCGGGTTCAGCTGCCTCCGGAGAGGATGCCGATCAGCCCGCTGGCGAGGAGCCACAGGCCGATGCCGGCGCCGGCGATCCAGATGACGACGGTGCCCGCGGGGTACTTCTTCTTCCCGTCGGGGCCGCCCGGGGTCTCGGGAGCGCTCACGAGCGCACCATCGTGATGATCGAGACGATGAGCACGGCGAGACCTCCGATGACGGCGATGGCGGCGATGACGGGCCCTCCGCCGGCGAGGTAGGCGGCGACGCCCAGGGCGAGGAAGAGCACGGCCAGCACGATGCCGACGATCTGGTAGACGCGATAGCGCCGCCCGACCGGCGTCGTCCTGTGTTCGCTCACTGTTCCCCCTCGACTTCCAGGCTACCGAAAACCTGTGCGCTTCCTGAGCCGGTATCCGGGGAATCGCCCGAGTGTCCAGATCGCGGCGTAGCGTGGGCGCATGCCGCGCCCCGTACCCGACCCCGTCCGCCCCGGTCAGGAATCCGTGTGGGACTACCCTCGGCCCCCGCGGCTGGAGCGCGTCCGCAAGCGCGTGCAGATCGACTTCGGCGGCGTGCGCATCGCCGACACCGACGACGTCGTCCGGGTGCTCGAGACCAGTCATCCGCCCGTGTACTACGTGCCGATCGCCGCGTTCGGCGATGCCCTCACCCTCGGAGAAGGCGCCTCGTTCTGCGAGTTCAAAGGCGGCGCCCGGTACTTCGACGTGCACGGGGGAGGGGGAGCGGTTGCGCCGCGCGCCGCCTGGAACTACCCGCACCCCATGCCGGGGTACGAGCTGCTCGAGGACCGCGTGGCCGTCTACGCGGGCCCCATGGACCGCGTCGTTCTCGGCGGCGAGACGGTGAAACCGCAGCCCGGCGGGTTCTACGGCGGCTGGGTCACGAGCGACCTCGCGGGGCCGTTCAAGGGCGTCCCCGGTTCGATGGGCTGGTAGTCCGCGTCGCCAGGGCCGGGGCGTGCCCCGAGCGGATGCCGTGGCTCAGTCGCCGCGGAAGGCCTGCGGCACCGCCGCGTGCAGGTCGGCGAGCCACGCGCGAGCGTTGCCGTCGGAGGGGGCGCGCCAGTCTCCGCGCGGAGAGAGCGAACCGGCGGGCGACACCTTCGGCCCGTTCGGGATCGCGGTGCGCTTGAACTGCGCGAACCCGAAGAAGCGCTTCAGGAACACCTCGAGCCATCTCGCCACGGTGGCGAGGTCGTACGCCGGGCGCTCTTCTTCGGGGTAGCCGGGCGGCCAGGCGCCGGCATCCGGATCATTCCAGGCGTGCGCCGCGAGGAAGGCGATCTTCGACGGCCGGAACCCGAAGCGCAGGACGTGGTACAGCGTGAAATCGTGCAGGTTGTAGGGGCCGATGCGGTCCTCGGTGGACTGCATGCGGCCGTCCTGCCCCGCGGGCACCAGCTCGGGGCTGATCTCGGTGTCGAGCACGGCCTGCAGCACCTGGACCGTGTCGTCGCTGAGCTCTCCCGAGGAGATCACCCAGCGGATGAGGTGCTGGATGAGGGTCTTCGGCACCCCGGGGTTCACCGAGTAGTGGCTCATCTGATCGCCCACGCCGTAGGTGGACCACCCGAGCGCGATCTCGGACAGGTCGCCGGTGCCGACGACGATCCCGTCGTTCTGGTTCGCGAGACGGAAGAGGTAGTCGGTGCGCAGCCCCGCCTGCACGTTCTCGAAGGTGACGTCGTGCACGGGTCGTCCCGCGGCGAAGGGGTGTCCCATGCGCGAGAGCATCTCGGTCGCCGCGGGGCGGATGTCGATCTCTTCGATCGAGGCGCCGACGGCCTCCGCCAGGGCGATCGCGTTGCGCTTGGTCTTCTCGCTCGTCGCGAAGCCGGGGAGCGTGTAGGTGAGGATGTCGCTACGCGGACGCCCCATCCGGTCCATGGCGCGCGCGATGACGAGAAGGGCGTGCGTGGAGTCGAGTCCGCCGCTCACCCCGAGCACCGGCCGCGGGTTGCCGATGGCCTGCAGGCGCTGGACGAGCCCCGACACCTGGATGTTGAAGGCCTCGTAGCAGTCCTGCGCGAGGCGAGCGGGGTCGTCGGGGACGAACGGGAAGCGGTCGACGGCACGGCGCAGACCGAGATCGGTCGCCGGTGGAGCGAGCTCGAACGGCACCGTGCGGAATGCGGGGGCCGTGGTGCGGCGGTTGTCGTCGAACGTGCCCTGGCGCAGGCGATCCTGACGGAGCCGGTCGAGATCGACGTCGGCGACGCTGCGCCGCGGCCCGTCGGGGAAGCGCTCGGTCGTGTCGAGCAGCTGGCCGCTCTCGTAGATCATGGTCTGGCCGTCCCAAGAGACGTCGTTGGTCGACTCGCCCTGGCCCGCGGCCGCGTAGGCGTAGACGGCGAGGCACCGCATCGACTGCGATTGCGAGAGCAGGTTGCGGTCGTCGGCGCGCCCGATCGTGATGGGGCTGCCCGAGAGGTTCGCGAGCACCGTGGCCCCGGCCAGTGCCGCCCCCGATGACGGCGGGATCGGAACCCAGACGTCTTCGCACACCTCGGCGTGCAGGGTCAGACCGGGCACGTCGACCGCATCGAACAGAAGGTCGGGCCCGAACGGCACCGTCTGGCCCGCGACGCGGATGTGCTGCCCGGCCTGGTCGTCGCCGCGGGCGTACCAGCGGTGCTCGTAGAACTCGCGGTACGTGGGCAGGTACGCCTTCGGGGCGACGCCGAGCACCCGGCCCCGGTGGATCACGACCGCGCAATTGAACAGGCGGTTGCCCTGGCGCAGCGGCGCGCCCACCAGCAGCACCGGAAGGAGGTCTGCGGATGCCAGGACCAGGCGCTCGAGGGCGGTCTCGACGGCGTCGAGCAGGGGATCCTGCATGACGAGGTCGTCGATCGCATAGCCGGTCAGGCACAGCTCGGGGAAGACCGCGACGGCGACCCCCTCGGCGTCGCAGGCGCGCGCCGATTGGAGCACGGCGTCGGCGTTCGTGGCGGGGTCGGCGACCGCGACGGGGATCGTGCACGCGGCGACGCGCGCGAACCCGTGCCGGTACACGTTCTCGAACGGCAGATCGGTGATCACCCCCTCAGTCTGTCAGCACCCTCCGACGGTGGGCAGTCCGGTTGCGAGAGCGACCTCCCCGTGGACGGTCGGCGGCCGATGTCGGCGGCCCCGGTTAGCGTGAACACCATGCGGTACATCGAGCAAGACGGGCGGATCGTCTGGAGCGCCAGCGACCTCAAGGCGGCGGCCGAGTGCGAATTCGCGTGGCTGCGCGCGATCGACGCCAAGATCGGACGCACCGCCCCCGTCGACGACCCCGAAGACGCCACCCTCGAGCGCGCGGCGCGGCTGGGTACGGCACACGAGCTGCGCGTGCTCGACGACGACCGCGCCCGCTTCGGCTCGGCGGTGCGCGAGATCCCCGCGGCGCGATCATCCGACGCCGAGGCGCTCGCCGAAGCCGTGCGCCTGACCGACGAGGCCCTCGCCGACCCGTCCATCGAGGTGGTCTATCAGGCCGCGTTCGCCACCGAGGAATTCGTCGGGTTCGCCGACTTCCTCGTGCGCGAGCCCGAGGCGTCGTCCGATGGAACACGCCGATGGATCGTGCAAGACACCAAGCTGGCGCGCCGCGCGCGCGTGACGGCGCTCATGCAGCTTGCCGCCTATGTCGATCAGCTCGATCGTCTCGGCGTGCCGCGCTCCGACGAGGTGCAGCTGCTGCTCGGCGACGGGTCGACGAGCACGCATCGCGTCGACGATCTGCTCCCGGTCTTCGGCCTCCGCCGCGAGCGCCTGCGCGCCCTGATCGCCGACCGCCGTGTCGACCTCGGTACCGCCGGACCCGTGATCGCCTGGGGCGACCCGCGCGGCGATCTCGGGGTCATCGCGTGCGGCCGATGCGCCACGTGTGAGCTCGAGGTCGTCGCCCACCGCGACCTTCTGCTCGTCGCGGGCATGCGGCCCGTCCAGCGCGACCGGTTGCGGGCGGGCGGCATCGAGACGATCGATCAGTTGGCGGTCGCGCCCGCGCCGCCCGCGGCCATGAGCGTCGACACCTTCGTCTCGTTGCGCACGCAGGCGCGCCTGCAGCTCGAGAGCCCGGCCGGCATCCCGGGCGCCGACCAGCCCGCCCACGCGGTGCCCACGTTCGAGATCGTCGCGCCCAAGTCGCTGGGCGTGCTCCCGCGGCCCGACCACGGCGACCTCTTCTTCGATTTCGAGGGCGACCCGCTGTACACCGAGGGCGTCGGCGAGCACTGGGGCATCGACTACCTCTTCGGGTGGGTCGACACCCGCGAGGTCTACGGAGCGCTCTGGGCGCACACCTTCGACGAAGAGCGAGCCGCCCTCGAACGTTTCCTCGACATGGTCGCGCTGCGACGCCAGCGGCACCCGGGCATGCACATCTACCACTACGCCCCCTACGAGCCGACACACCTGCTCACGATGGCCGCCCGCTACGGCGTCCGCGAGGCCGACGTGGATCGGCTCCTGCGTGACGGCGTCTTCGTCGACCTCTACCCGGTCGTGCGTCGAGCGCTGCGGGTGGGGTCGCGCTCGTACTCGATCAAGAAGCTCGAGCCCCTGTACATGGGCGACGACGTGCGCACGAGCGACGTGCAGCGCGGCGACGACTCGATCGTGAAGTACGTCGAGGCCCGCGCGCTCGCTGCCGACGGCGATGCGGTCGCGGCGCAGCGCGTGCTCGACGACCTGGCCGACTACAACCGCTACGACTGCGTCTCGACGCGGCGCCTGCGCGACTGGCTCGTCGATCGCGCGCGCGAGTCGGGGGCTGTCCCCGCGCGCGGAGCCGAGCCCGACGAGCAGGCCTACGAGCCGTCGCCCCGCGCGACGGCCCTTCAGCGCTGGGCGGGCGATGCGGCAGAACCCGACGCGACCGCGCTCCGTCTCGGTGCGGCCGCGATCGACTACTACCCGCGCGAAGAGAAGACCTACTGGGCCACGCACTTCCTGCGTCTGCGCGAGCCGCTCTCGGTTTGGGAAGAGACCCGTGACGTCGTCGTGGTCGACGCGGCACGCTCGCGCGTCGTCGCCGATTGGCACTTCCCCGAGTCGGGCCGCGGATCGGAGCGCCGTCTCGTCGAGCTCCGCGGCGAGGTCGCACCCGGCACGCGCGTGAGCGTGGACGGCGAGCCCTTCGCGGTCTACGACCTTCCCGCGCCCTTCCCGCTCGAGACGCGCCCCCGATGGATCCACGGTGCGCGCCGAGTGACGGTGCGCGAGGTGCTCGACGACGGAGCGATCGTCGAAGAGACCGCCGTCGACGGCGCGACCTGGCGCGACCTGCCGCTCGCCCTCACCCCGCCCGCCCCTCCGCGCGCCGGGAATCAGCAGAAAGCGATCGACGCATGGGCCGACGGAGTCCTCGCCGCCGCCCCCAGAATTCCCGACGGCGCGGCCGCCGACATCCTGCGTCGCGTCCCACCGCGCACGCTGTCGGGGGCACTCTCCCCGGTCACGAGCGTCGACGGCGCGACCGGCGACGACGAGGTCACCGCCATCGCGCGCAGCGTCGCCGACCTCGACCACAGCTATCTCGCCGTCCAAGGCCCTCCCGGCACGGGCAAGACCTACGTGGGCTCGCACGTCATCGCGCGCCTCGTCGCCGAGCGCGGCTACCGCATCGGGGTCGTGGCGCAATCCCACGCGACCATCGAGCACATGCTCGATCAGGTCATCGCGGCCGGGGTGCCGGCATCCCGAGTCGGGAAGGCGCCGAAAGATCCGAGTGCCCCGCACGCTTTCACGGTGCTGCCCAAGAACGGCGTGGCGTCGTTCACCGCCGAGAACGCCTCCACCGGCTTCGTCGTCGGGGGGACCGCCTGGGATTTCAGCCACGAGGCTCGTATCCCGCGCGGGAGCCTCGATCTGCTCGTGGTCGACGAGGCGGGGCAGTTCTCGCTCGCCTCCACCATCGCGGTGTCGCTCGCGGCGCAGCGTCTCCTGCTGCTGGGCGACCCGCAGCAGCTGCCGCAGGTCAGTCAGGGTACGCACCCCGAACCCGTCGACACCTCGGCCCTGGGGTGGATCATCGACGGTGCCGAGGTGGTGCCGGACGAGTTCGGCTACTTCCTCGCGCGCACGCGCCGTATGCACCCCGCCGTCGCCGAGCCGGTCTCACGGCTGTCGTACGAGGGGCGTCTCGCCTCGCACCCCTCCACCGCTCTGCGCCGTCTCGACGGCGTCGACCCCGGCGTCCACCCTCGTCCCGTGCGGCACCGCGGCAACTCGACGTTCTCGAACGAAGAGGCCGCTGAGGTCGCGCGCCTGGTGTCCGAACTCGTGGGGCGCGAGTGGACGGGCGCCGAGGGGGGAGCGGGGGACTCCGCCATCGTGCATGCTCCCCGGTCGCTGCGGGCCGACGACATCATCGTCATCACCCCCTACAACGCACAACAGGTCGCCGTCGAAGAGGCCCTGGCCGCCGCGGGCTTCGCCGACGTCCCGGTCGGGACGGTCGACCGTTTCCAGGGCAAAGAAGCGGTCGTCGCGATCCTGACCCTCGCCGCGTCGTCGGGCCGGGAGGCTCCGCGCGGCCTGGAGTTCCTGCTGCTGCGCAATCGCATCAACGTCGCGATCTCACGCGCGATGCAGGCCGCCTACGTGGTGTACTCGCCCGCTCTGCTCGACGATCTCCCGCGGACCCCCGAAGGGGTCGCGCGGCTCAGCGGGTTCGCTCGATTGGTGGGCGCTCAGGCCGTGCCGTAGAGACGGTCGCCGGCGTCACCGAGACCGGGCACGATGTAGCCCTTCTCGTTGAGGCGCTCGTCGACGGCGCCGAGCACGAGAGTGACGTCGTGGCCCTCGACCTGCTTCTCGATCGCCGCAACGCCCTCGGGCGCGCCCAGCAGGCAGATCGCGGTGACGTCCTGCGCGCCACGCGCGAACAGGAACTTGATGGCCGCGCCGAGCGAGCCGCCGGTGGCGAGCATCGGGTCGAGCACGAAGCACTGGCGGTCGCTGAGGTCGTCGGGCAGGCGCTCGGCGTAGGTCGTCGGCTCGAAGGTCTCTTCGTCGCGGACCATGCCGAGGAATCCGACCTCGGCGGTGGGCAGGAGCTTCACCATGCCCTCGAGCATGCCGAGGCCGGCGCGCAGGATGGGCACCACGATCGGCCGGGGCTCACTGATTCTCACACCCATCGTCTTGGTGACCGGGGTCTGGATCTCGATCGGGTCGACGCGCACGTTGCGGGTCGCCTCATACGCGAGGAGCGTCACGAGCTCCTCGGTGAGCTGGCGGAACACCGGCGACGACGTCTGCACGTCACGCAGCACCGTGAGCTTGTGGGTGATGAGCGGGTGGTCGGCGACGTGGACACGCATAGGCTCAAGGCTAACCGTTTCCCCCGCGCCCCACCGCCGTCGATTCTCGGAGCTCCCGTGACGCCCACCGCCGCAGACCTCGCCGCGATGCGGCGGGCCTTCGAGCTCGCCGACGCCGCCGAAGTCGACGGCGACGTCCCGGTGGGAGCCGTCGTCGTCGACTCCACCGGCCGGATCATCGGCGAGGGTCGCAACCTCCGCGAGGCCACGGGCGACCCCACCGCGCACGCCGAGGTCGTGGCGCTGCGCGAGGCCGCCCGGAACCGAAGTTCGTGGCACCTGGCGGAGTGCACGCTCGTGGTCACCCTCGAGCCGTGCGTGATGTGCGCGGGGGCGATCCTTCAGGCGCGCGTCGAGCGCGTCGTCTTCGGGTCGTGGGATGCCAAGGCGGGAGCCGCGGGATCCATGTACGACGTCCTGCGCGATCGGCGTCTTCCCCACCGCGTCGAGGTGGTCGGCGGGGTGGATGAGGAGCGGGCCGCCGCGCAGCTCCGGGCGTTCTTCGAGAACCGCCGCTGAGCGCTCAGCGCGGGAGAAGCGGCAGGACCTCGGCGCCGATCTGATCGGCGTGATCGACGTCGCGCAAGTCCATGAGCTGGAAGTAGACCCGCTCCGCGCCGAGGACCCGCAGCCTTTCCACCTTCTCGGCGACCTGCTCGGGTGTGCCGACGATGTTCGTACCGTCGTCGAACTCCGCGCGCGTGCGGCCGATCGCCTGAGCGCGCCGCTCGATCGCGGCCTCGTCCGAGCCGACGATGGTCGGCAGCGCGACCGAGAGCTTCAGCGTCCGCGGGTCGCGGCCGATCGTCTCGCACGCGGCGCGGACGACGGCGAACTTCTCGGCCACGACGTCTTCCGCGACGAAGCCGATGTTGAACTCCGTGGCGTACTTCGCGGCGAGAGCGGGGGTGCGCTTCGGGCCGCCGCCGCCCACGATCACCGGCACCGGCGACTGCACCGGCTTCGGCAGCGCGGGCGCTTCGTCGAGCGCGTAGTGCTCTCCGCGGAACGAGAAGGTGTCGGCATCCGGAGTCGACCAGAGACCCGTGACGACCTCGAGCTGTTCTTCGAGCAGGTCGAAGCGCTTCGCCGGGAAGGGGATGCCATAGGCCGCGTGCTCGCGCTCGAACCAGCCCGTGCCGAGGCCCAGCTCGACGCGTCCGCCCGACATGGCGTCGACCTGTGCGACCTGGATCGCGAGGATCGCGGGGACGCGGTACGTCACCGACGACACGAGCGTGCCCAGGCGGATGCGAGAGGTCTCGCGCGCGAGGCCGGCGAGGGTCGTCCACGCGTCGGTGGGGCCCGGTCGGGGATCGCCCGGGCCCATGCGCAGGTAGTGGTCCGAGCGGAAGAAGCCGTCGAGGCCGTGCTGTTCCGCCGAGCGCGCGAAAGCGAGTTGATCGTCGTAGGAGAAGCCCTGCTGGGGCTCGGTGAACAGGCAGTACTCCACGGGGACCTCCGGGGGACGGGCGAGTCGGGGACGGGTCAGTCGGCCGAGCGCAGGATGATCGCCTCGGTCGGCGGCGCCGGATCGGCGGGCCGACCGACGTAGCCGATGTGCGTCAGCAGCGCTCGGCGGAACTGCGCCGGGCGCTCGAGGTGGACGGAGTGTCCGGCCCCCTCGACGGGGACCTCGGTGACCTCGCCGCCCTTGTCCGCGTAGGCGGAGAGCACGTCGCGCGTCTGGGAGACCATCGGCTGTGCGGGGGCGACATCGGCGCCGGGCCAGTCGGGAACCACTCCGAGCGCGCCCAGGTGATTGACGTCGGAGAACGAGGCGTCCGAGACGATCGCGTCGGCGGTGCCGTAGATCCACAGGATCGCGGGTTTGTCTTCGAGGTCGACGATGCCCGAGACATCGAGGTACTTCGGCGCCAGCGCGTTGAGCACACCGGTCGTGCCGGGGGCGAAGCCCGGCCAGGTCGAGGTGACGACCGAGTCGCCCGGGTAGTTGCCGGTGGCCGTGGAGGTCGACAGCATCGCCTCGACCCATACGTCCTCGTGCTCGCTCCGGTAACCCGCGGCGACGTAGCCGGAGCGGAACACCGCGCGCGGCGAGGTCGGGGCCTCGTCGGTGGTGTCGTGGTCGATGAGTCGCTGGACGAAGTCGGGGTTCGCCGCCCCCGCACCGGCGCCGGCGTCTTCGTCGTTCAGACGAGATCCGTCACGCCGCGTGCCGCCGAAGCCGTAGGGGGAGATGGGCGACTGCAGCGTGAGAGAGAGAACGGGGTGATCGAGCGCGTACTGCAGCACGACGGCCCCGCCCATCGACCAGCCGACGAGATGAGCGGAAGCGATGCCGAGGGCATCGAGCGTCGCGTGGAGATCGTCGCTGAAGTCGCGGACGCCGCGGGTGGCGTCGATGGGGCTGTGCTCGGTGCGACCGAAGCCGCGCAGGTCGACGGCGACGACGCGCAGCTCGCTCGGCAGGTCTTGCATGATCTCCTGCCAGAGCAGCGAGGAGGCGACGTTGCCGTGCACGAAGACGACCGTGTGCTCGGGGGCGGTGGCGGGGTCGTCGCCGACGCGCTCGAGCACGTTCACCCCCAGCCGGTCGGTCTCGACCAGGCGCGCGGTGATGCCGTCGAAGAGAGTCATCGCTAGTCCTCCGTATCGCTCGCCGGTGCTCCGGCACACCGTTTCCCGACTCTAACGCGCGCCCCTCTCGGTCGCACTCAGACTTGCCCCGCCGCGAGAGTCCGGTTCGTAGACTGGCTCGCATGACGGATGCCACGACCTCGCTGCCCCCGATCGCGATCCTCGGAGCCGGTTCCATGGGAGGCGCGATCCTCCGCGGCCTCGTCGCGGCCGGACTCACCGGGGGAGGGGTGACGGCGACCAACCGTTCGATTGCGAAGGCCGCCGAGCTCGCCGACCTCGACGGGGTGACCAGCGTCGCTCTCGAGGCGAATCCGGCGGGAAACACCGACGCCGTCGCCGCCGCCGACATCGTGCTGGTGGGAGTCAAGCCCGCGATGGTGCCCGACCTGCTCGACGAGATCGCCCCGCATCTGCGCCCCGGCGCGATCGTGGTGAGCCTCGCCGCGGGCGTCACCCTCGACACGTTCGCCGCTCGTCTCGGCGAGGGCGTCGCCACCCTACGCTCGATGCCGAACACCCCCTCGCTGGTCGGAAAGGGAGTCACCGGCCTCGCCGCCGGACCCGCGGCCTCCGCCGCCGACATCGCCGTCGTCCGGGCGCTCTTCGAGACCGTGGGCTCGGTCCTGGAGGTCCCCGAGTCGCAGATCGATGCCCTCTCGACCATCTCGGGCTCCGGTCCCGCCTACGTCTTCCTCCTCGTCGAGGACTTCACTCGGGCCGCCGTGCGGATGGGCTTCGACGACGACCAGGCGCGCCTGCTCGCGGAGCAGACCTTCATCGGGGCCGCAGCTCTCATGGCATCCGCCGATGTCGATCCCGCCGAGCTGCGTCGCCGCGTCACCAGCCCGAAGGGCACCACCGAGCGCGCCGTGGCCGTCCTGCAGGACGCCCGACTCGACGACGCCTTCACCACCGCCGCCGAAGCCGCCCTCGCCCGCGCGAAAGAACTGGCCGCCGGGAGCTGACCGTGCACCTGCGGTTCACCGGGACGATCTGGTACTGGCGCGGCCCCGCGCCGTTCCACTTCGTCTCGGTGCCCGCAGCCGAGGCCGCGATGATCGCCGAGATCGCCCCCCTCGTGACCTACGGGTGGGGGATGATCCCGGCATCCGTGACGATCGGCCGCACGACCGCGACCACCGCGCTCTGGCCGAAGGACGGCGGTTACGTCGTGCCGGTCAAGAAAGCACTTCAGGATGCCGAGGGGCTCGCCGTCGACGACGAGGTCGAGGTCGCTCTCGACATCGACGCCTGAGGCGGGCGCCGCGGCTCAGCGATCGAGCGAGGCGAACCGCTCGATGTCGGAGTTGGTCCCCGACACGATGATGAGGTCGTGGTTGGTGACGACCGTGTTGGCCTCGGCGTAGCGGAACGGCCGGCCGGGGCTCTTCACGCCCACGACGGTCACGTTGTACTTCGACCGCACGCCGGATTCGTTCAGGCCCACACCGCGCACGAGCTTGGGCGGATACATCTTGGCGAGGACGAAGTCGTCGTCGAAACGGATGAAGTCGAGCATCCGTCCACTGACCAGGTGGGCCACGCGCTCGCCGGCCTCGGCCTCGGGGTAGATGACGTGGTTGGCACCGACGCGGGCGAGGATCTTGCCGTGCGACTGCGAGACGGCCTTCGCCCAGATCTGCGGCACCTTGAGGTCGACGAGGTTGGCGGTTATGAGCACCGATGCCTCGATGAGCGAGCCCACGGCGACCACGGCGACCTGGAAGTCCTGGGCGCCGATCTGCCGCAGGGCGTCGATGTTGCGCGCGTCGGCCTGGACGGCGTGCGTGACGCGCTCCGACCACTTCTGCACGAGCTCGAGGTTGCCGTCGACGGCCAGGACCTCGCGGTCGAGTCGGTCGAGCTCGCCGGCGCAGGCGGCGCCGAAGCGGCCGAGTCCGATCACCAGGACGGGCGCGTCACTGCGGATGCGTTCAACCAACGATGGGCCTTTCCACGGGGAGCGCGTACAGCTGCGACCGGGACGACGCAGCCACTGCCGCAGCGAGTGTCACTGTACCAATGCGCCCCATGAACATCGTGGCCGCCATCACGTACTTCGCGGCTTCGGGGAGCTCGGCGGTGAGGCCCGTCGACAGGCCGACGGTCGCGAACGCCGAGACGACGTCGAACAGCACGTGCTCGATGGGGGCGTCGGTGATGCGGCTGATGGTGACCGTCGAGATCGCGACGATGGTCGCGCCCCACGCGACGACCGAGAGGGCGACCCGCTGCACGTCGCTCGGGATGCGGCGACCGAAGGCCTGCACCGAGGGGCGGCCCTTGGCCTCGGAGAACACCGCCAGAGCCAGCACGGCCAGGGTCGTGACCTTGATGCCGCCCGCGGTGGACGCGGATCCGCCGCCGACGAACATGAGCATCGATCCCACGATCAGGGTGGCCCCGTTGAGGTCGCCGATGTTGATGACGCTGAACCCGCCGGAGCGTGTCATGGCCGAGAGGAAGAACGCCTGGAAGGTGGTGTCCCACGCATCCATGCTTCCGAATGTGAGGGGGTTGTCGTATTCCAGGAGCAGAATGACCCCGGCTCCGGCGAAGAACAACACGACGGTGGTGATGATGGTGAGCTTCGCGTGCAGGGACCACAGGCGGAAGCGCCAGTAGTGCCGCCACAGCGTGAAGATCACCGGGAAGCCGATTGAGCCGAGGAAGACCCCGGCCATGAGCACCGTGAGCAGGAAGTAGTCCTGAGCGAAGGGTGTGAGGCCGTCGGCGTTGGGCACGAAGCCCGTGTTCGTGAACGCCATCGCCGCGTAGTACGGCGCCTCCCAGAGCGCCACGAGCGGGCTGATCCCGCCGACGACGAGCGAGGGGTAGATGAGGACGGTGAGTCCCGCCTCGATCACGAGCGTGGACAGCGCCACGGTGCGCAGCAGCTGGCCGACCTCGCCGAGACGCACGGTCTGCCCCTCGTTCACCGGACCGCCGTGCACACGCAGGGGGTTGCTGTCGCCGGCGGCGATCAGCTTCGCGCGAAGACCCAGGCGCTTGGATATCACCAGCCCGAGGATCGAGGCGAGGGTCAGCACACCGAGGGCGCCGACGTTGACGCCGATGTAGGTGATGACGCGTCCGAGGGGGGAGAAGTCGGAGTACATGTTCAGCGTCGACAATCCGGTGACGCAGATCGTCGAGACGGCGGTGAAGAGCGCGTCGGCGAAGGGGAGACGCACACCGGTCGCCGAGGCGGCGGGCAGAGAGAAGAGCGCCGTGAACAGGGCGATGAGCGTCACGAACACCAGCACCGCGAAACGCGCGGGGGACGCGGTCGTGAGATTGCGTAATCGGTCCCATGCCTCGAAGGCGATGCGACGCAGTCGCACGGCCAGTCGAGCCTCGTTCGGCGTCGCCGCCATGCGCCGCTCCCTTCGGTGCCCGAACCCGAATCATGGTACTCGGGCCGGGGCGCCGCTAATCTGATGCCATGGCGGACATCTTCGACGTGATCGCTGACGGAACGCGTCGCGACATCCTTCAGCTGCTGCTCGACCGGGCAACCGGTGGTGAACGGGGGACGAGCGTCTCGCAGATCGTCGCCGCTCTCGGTGTGAGCCAGCCGACCGTCTCCAAGCACCTGAAGGTGCTGCGCGAGGCGGAGCTCGTCTCCGTGCGCGAAGAGGGACAGCACCGCTACTACAGCCTCGCGGTCGCCCCTCTCGACGAGGTCGACGACTGGCTCGTCCCGTTCTTCTCCATCGACGACGACCACGAACCGGCCCTTCCCGATTCGGCGATGCATGCCGCCGAGGTCGTGGGCCGCGCCGCCGCGTCGGTGAAGCACTCCTTCTCGACCGCGTTCCGCAAGCTGCCGGGGCGATGAGCCCGCGGATGCCGCGGAATCCCGGCATCCGCTCATCACATTCGTCACAGTGGGCCCATAGGTTTACAGCCGTCCCAGCCAGACCCTAGAGTGTGCTCAGCATCAGGAGGGTGAGTTCACCCGGAACGAGGGGTGAACGATGGCCGAGTTGCCGGACGTGCGGTTCTTGACGGTCGCCGAGGTCGCGGAACTCATGCGCGTCTCGAAGATGACGGTCTACCGTCTCGTCCACGCGGGCGAGCTTCCGGCGGTGCGGTTCGGACGCAGCTACCGGGTGCCCGAATCGGCCGTCGCCGATGCCGTGCAACGACCGGTGTCCGACGTCGGCTAGACTGATCCGAGGCTTTTTTTCAACGCCTGCTGTTCCCGGGGGCCGAAATCGGCACCCAGACCCCGACTTAGTGAGGTTTTCCGTGGGTTCTGTCATCAAGAAGCGCCGTAAGCGCATGGCGAAGAAGAAGCACCGCAAGCTGCTTCGCAAGACTCGTCACCAGCGCCGCAACAAGAAGTAAAGCGGCCACCACACCGAGCGCCTGTCCGATTCGCGACGGGCGCTTCGTGTATCCGGTGCCGTTCGTCTCTCCGGAGGTAAGCATGCAGTCCATCTCGGTCCACGACCTGCACGCGGGGCGTGAACGCCCCCTGATCGACGTGCGCGAGGAGCACGAGTTCGCCGCGGGTCACGTTCCCGGCGCCGTGAATCTTCCGATGTCGACCATCGGCGAGCACCTCGAGGAACTCCCCGGAGAGCCGTTCGACGTGATCTGCCAGGCCGGCGGTCGCTCGGCGCGGGTCGTCGAAGCCCTCACGGCGCGCGGACACGATGCGACCAACGTCGAGGGTGGCACGGGCGAGTGGATCGCCTCGGGCTACGACGTCGAGTCCTGACCAGCGAGCGGACACGCGCGTCGCGCACCGGCTCTCGCCCTTCCCCCGCCTTCTAGGATGGTCAGGGTGACGACTCTCACGCTGATCGGAAAGCCCGACTGCCACCTCTGCGATGTGGCGGAGCAGATCGTCGAGACGGTCGTGGGTGAGCTCCCCGAGCGAGCCGCCGACCGCGTCACGATCGAGCAGGCCTCGATCGCCGACGATGCCGCCCTCTACGACAAGTGGTGGGAGAAAATCCCCGTCGTCCTCATCGACGGGGAGCTTCACGCGCACTGGCGCGTCTCGGCCGACCGTCTCCGCGCCGCCCTCCTCGCGGCAGACACCCAAGGAGCCTCCGCGTGAGCATCCGTCACATCGTCCTCTGGAAGCTCTCGGCGGACGACGCCGACACGCGTGCGCTGCACGCGGAGCAGATCGCTGAGCGCTTGTCGGCCCTCGACGGGGTCATCGACGAGATCCAGCACATCGAGGTGGGGCGCAACGTCGTCAACCCGCAGTCGAACTGGGACGTCGCTCTGGTCAGCGAGTTCGCCGACGTCGACGCGCTCGAGCGCTACCAGGTGCATCCCGCCCACCAGGAGGTCGCGGCCTTCGTGCGCTCCGTCGTGGCGGAGCGGTCTTCGGTCGACTACCCGTTCTGAGCGGGCTCGGCCCCGACGGGGGCTTTCTTTTGCCCGTTTGTGATAACGGTTATCAATATCGATAAGCTCTCGATCGGTTCACCCGAGCCACTGATCGAGAAAGCTGTCCATGCCCCCACGCCTCCGTCGTCGACCGACGACTTCCCTGGCCGTTCTGCTGCTCTCAGCAGCGGTCGCATCCACCGCCTGCAGCGCCCCGCCGTCGGCATCCACCGGTTCCCCCGACGGTCGACGAATCCTCGTGTCGACCGCTCCGGGATGGGCCTCCGCCGCCCCCGAGGCGTCGCTCGACGCGCGCTTGACGGCGACCGTGCTGCTCACCGACTCGGCGACGGCCGCGGAGGCGAGTGCGGCGCGCTCGTGGCTCGAAACGGCCGGAATCGAGATCGTCCGAGACCGTGAGAGCATCCGCGCGCTCTCGGTGACCGGGCCGGCGTCGGCGTTCGCCTCGGCCTTCGACACCTCCTTCGGTGAGACGACCGTGGACGGTCGCGCGGCGTTCGCTCCCACCCGCGATCTGTCCGTTCCTCGCGAGGCCGGTGCCATCGAGTCCGTCGCCGGTCTCGTCGATACCGACGCGATGAGCCCCAGCACCGACGCCGCGCCCGTGCGCAGCGACGATTGCGCCGCGTACTGGGGGCAGACGCTCTCGTCGTCGTGGCCGTCGTCGGTCCAGGTCGAGCATCGCTCGAACGCGCTGTGCGGGTACGGGCCCACGCAACTGCGCGCGATCCACCAGCTCCCGGCGGATGCGCGCGGCGCGGGAGCGACCGTGGCGATCGTCGGAGTCTTCGACGATGACACGGTCGCCGCGAACACCGACGCGTACTTCGCGCGGGAGGGTCTGCCCGCTCTCCGGGAGGGGCAGTACACCCACCACGCTCCCGCGAACCCGGACGTCACCCGCTGCGGAGGTCCCTCGGCGTGGACCGTCGAGCAGCATCTCGACGTGCAGGCGGTGCGCGCGATGGCCCCTGACGCCGACATCGTCTACTGGGGGGCCGACGACTGCCTCGCCGCGACGCTCTACCTGCGCGTCCTCGACGCCGTCGAAGCCCCCGTCACCCCGAGTGTGATCTCGCTCTCGTTCGGCGGGCCCGAAGAGCTCGACACCGATGCCGACCGCACCCTGCTGAACCGCGTGCTGGTCGAAGCCGCGTCCCGCGGTGTGTCGGTCTTCGCCTCGAGCGGCAACGACGGCGACTACTCCCTCGCCGGCGACCACCACGACGAGACCGACGTGGCGACGCCGGCCTCCAGCCCGTACGTCACCGCGGTGGGCGGGGCCAGCATCGGCCTCGACGCCGACAATCGCATCGCCGTCGAATCCGGATGGGAGGTGCAGACCCGCTTCGCCCAGAACGGTGGCATCATCCCGCCGGGCTTCCTCTACGGCGCCGGAGGCGGGGAGTCGGCCTTCTACCCGCGCCCCAGTTGGCAGAGCGAGCGCATCGCGCACGCGGGATCGGGGCGACTCGTCCCCGACGTCGCCTCGCTCGCCGATCCCAACACGGGCTTCACCGTCGCGGTGCCGCGTGACGGGGCACTGTCGTACGAGGCCCACGGCGGCACGAGCCTGGCGACGCCGATGGTCGCGAGCATGGTCGCGATCGCCAAGGCGCGCACCGGGGTGGAGGTCGGTCTTGCCGCGCCCTTCCTGTACGCCCTGGCCGGGTCGAGCGCGATTCGCGACATCGTTCCCGCGTCAGCCGGCACGTGGTACCGCCGCGACGAGAGCACCGGTCAGCTGTGGCTCGAGACCCTCTACCTGTGGGACACCCGGCCCCAGTCCCTGCAGACCGCGGCCGGGTGGGACCCGGTCACCGGTGTCGGCATTCCGAACGGCGCCGACTTCCTCGATCGATTCGGAGCAGACCAGTGACCCCGCGACCCCGTACCCGGTTTCTCGCCGCCATCGTCGGTGCGCTCATCACGGCAGCCGCCGTCGCGGGCGCCGTCCCCGCGAACGGAGCGGTGTCGATCCCCTCGACCTCGGCCTCCGGCATCCAGATCCTCGATGCCGACGGCGGTGCGCTCCAGCAGCCCGCGCCCCTCAGCGAATGGACCAGCGGGGCGACCGTCGACAACTCCCTCTCGGAGACCGGCGACGCGCTGAAGCTCAACACCACCCGCGCGACGGGGTTGACCGCCCGAGCGGCCTCCGACGGAGCGCAGACGAGAATCGACAGCGGCCTGTTCCAGCTGCGCGACCGCGTCCCTGTCGCCTTCACCGGCCTGCGTGCCAGCTGCGGGACCGACGGGAGCACGTCGGTGACCTTCGACACGCTGACGGTCGACGGCAAGGACGTCTTGAATCCGTCCAAGCTGTCGGCGGGATACACGGTCGCGTTGCCGACGTCCGCCACGTGGGGGTCGACGCGGCTGGTCGTCGCCGAACGCACCATCGACCGCGGTCGAGCCCAGGTGACGGCCCTGCGGATCGAGGCCGAAGCGGGGTGGTCGGAGATCTGGCGCGTGCGTCTCGGCGTGGTGGCGTGTGCTCCCGCGGCTTCTGCGTCGCCCGCCCTCGTCTCGGGCGTCACCGTCACGGCACCGAACGGGGCCGCGCTGATCCCGGGAGCTCCCCGCCTGAAGGCCGAAGGCTCGGTCGCCGCGCAGGCGGTGAGCGGGTCGGCCCCGGCATCGTCCGCTGCAGACGTCTCCGTCGCTCACGCGGCCGACGGGTCGAGCGCGGTGTCGGTGGGATCGTTCCGCCAGGTGCCGGATACATCCTCCGTCGGCGAGTACATGTGGTCGGCCCTGCGCGTCTACGGCCTGCGTCTTTCGGTGGACGGCGACGGCTCGTCGCGCGTGAGCTTCGCCGACACCGGATCCGCGGTCTTCGTCAACGGGATCTGGATCAACACGGGAACCGACCTCTACACGGGCCTGGATGCCACGGGCTCGCCGCGCGTGCGCGTGCACCTGAACGAGCGCGTCACGCAGAGCGACGGCAGCGTACTGATCACCGCGTTGCGCTACGAGGACCTCACGGGCGCCTACCCCGCGGTCAGCCTCGGCGTCGTGCGGTGGTCTCCCGCGGCGGCCGCGCCGACGCCCACTCCCGAGCCGTCGACGACCAGTGCGCCACCGCTCCCTCCGCGTTACGCCTTCGCCGTCGACGCCGTGGGCCCCTCGGCCATCGCACCTGCTTTCGTGTCCGCACCCGGGGAGACGAAGGCCGCGCACGCCGCATCGGCCGACGCCGATGCGCAGACGGTCACCGACGGTTTCGCCGGCCAGATCAGCGTGCGGGGGATCGAGACAGCCAGCTCCGCCGGGGCGGCTTCGGTGGGGGTGGACGACCTCGTCCTGTACCCCGGGACGGCGATGGAGGTGTCGCTGCGGGACGTGCGCCTGCAGGTCACGTCGACCGGTACGACGCTGACCACCGGTGGCGGTACGGTCGCCGGGCAGACGATTCCTGCGGGGGCGGTGCCGGCGGGGACCCGCTTCGCCGTGGCGGGGCGGACGGCGGTCGTCACGCTGAACGCGCAGGCGGTCGACGGACAGGCGCAGACCGCTGTGGCGCTCCAAGTGGATGACCGTCGCGGCCTCGGCGCGCTCGTGCGCGTCGGCGTCGTTGCGGCCGACGCTCCGCAGAACTCGTCGGATCCGGGATCCGGGAGCCAGCCGGCACCGCAGCCTCGGCCCTCGGACGGCTCGTCCCCCGAGCAGTTGACGCCCGGCCCGATCGGTAAGGACGACGTGCGCGCCCCCGGTGGTGTCGCGGCATCGACGTCGGGAGCGTTGGCGAAGACCGGTGCGGATGTCTCGGCCGTTCCCGGGCTGATCGTCGCGGGGGCGTTCGCGGCCGTCGGTGGCGCGGTCCTGATCGCGTTCACCCGACGCCGTCGCCAGGGACGCCGCTGAGGGGAGGGGGCTCCGGCAGCGCACCGGAGCCCCCTTCTCGGTCAGCCGATCGGGCGAACGGTCGCCGGCACGGTCGCGAGCGCGAGGCGTACCGCGTCCCGGTCCTCGAGTCGTCGTCCCGGAGCGTGCTCGACGACGACGCGGCTTCCATCGCTGGTGAGAACCGTCGAACGGCGGACGCTGCCGAGGAAGGTCGAGTCCTCGACCACTCCATCTACCCCGGGCGAATCCGCTCCGACCAGCAGGACGTTCTCGGGGCGCACGACGACCTCGCAGTGACCGTCGTGCGCGGACTCCGCGAGCGGGAGCTCCTGGCCCCACACCTCGACGGTCAGACCTTCGACGATCCCCGGGACCGCGCTCACCGGTCCGAGGACCTCGGCTACCGCGGCATCCGCGATGCGCGCATAGACCTCGTCGGGACCGCCCGCGGCCGCGATGCGGCCTCGGTCCATGACGACGAGGTGGTCGGCGACGGCCGCGGCCTCGGCGGTGTCTCGCGTCGCCCAGAGGGTCGTGACACCTCGGTCGCGGAGTTCGCGGAGCAGCCGGTCCCGCATCTCGGCGCGCGCAGTCGTGTGCAGCGCCGCGAGCGCGTCGTCGAGGAGGAGGGCCCGGGGTCGCCCGGCCAGCGTGCGCGCCAGCGCCCAGCGTTGCCGATCACCGAGCGAGAGGCGGTGCACGCTCTTGTCGGCGGAGCCGAGGCCCAGGAGGTCGAGGAGCCGATCGGTCTCTCTCTCGGGGTCGTCATCGCCGGCGTGCCGAGCCGCTGCGACGACCGCCGCGCGGACGCGTCCGAACCGCGCGACGGGCGTGCGGTCGCGAACCTCCGGGATGCGCGGCGCTGCAGCCCCCGAGCGTCCCTCGACCGTCACCGTGCCGGCATCCGGTCTTTGCGCGCCGCTCACGACGCGCAGCAGGGTCGAGGCGCCGCAGCCCGACGGCCCGACGACGGCGACGGTCGTGCCGGGGGCGACATCGAGATCGATGCCGCGGAGGACCGGCACTCCGGCGCGTTCGCGGTGCACGCCCCGGAGCGAGATGGACCACCCCGAGCCCGGCGACTCCCCGACGGGTGTCGGATCCACGGGGGTGACGGCGACCATTTGCTCACGCTAAAGAGAGCGCATGACGCACGAACGCCCGGGGGGTGAACCCCGGGCGTCGTCCACTCGAACCTTTACGGAGCGAGGCGGGTGGGTCCGCGGAAGAGGAACGTGACCTCGCGGATCGACGACTCGCCGAGCATCAGCATCAGGATGCGCGCGAGGCCCATGCCGAAGCCACCGTGCGGCGGGGCGCCGAAGCGGAAGAAGTCGAGGTAGAAGTCGAGGTGCTCGGGGTCGAGACCCTTCTCTTTCGCCTGCTCGATCAGCACGTCGACGCGGTGCTCGCGCTGGGCGCCGGTCGTGATCTCGACGCCGTTGAACAGCAGGTCGTACGACTTGGTGAGACCGGTCTCTTCGTCGCGCATGTGGTAGAAGGCGCGGATCTCGGGGTGGTAGTCGGTGATGAACACGAACGGGTGGCCGAAGGTCTCGCGCACGTGCGCGGCGATCTGCCGCTCGCCCTCGGGGTCGAGGTCGCCGTCGGTGCGGGGGATGTCGTAGCCGCGGGCGGCGACGATCTCGCGGGCCTCTGCCAGCGGGATGCGCGGGAACGGCACGGCGGGCACCTCGACCTCGACGCCGAACAGCTCGCGGATCTCGTCGCCGTGCTTGTCGGCCACGGCCTGGAACGCCGTGTGCAGGAGCTCCTCCTGCATCCGGGCGACGTCCTCGTGGGAGTCGATCCAGCTGATCTCGGCGTCGATGGAGGTGAACTCGGTCGCGTGACGGCTGGTGAACGAGGGGTCGGCGCGGAAGGCGGGCGCGATCTCGAAGATCTTGCCGAAGCCGGCGACCTGGGCCATCTGCTTGAAGAACTGCGGGCTCTGCGCGAGGTAGGCCGTCTTGTCCTCGAAGTAGGGCACCTCGAACAGCTCGGCGTTGGACTCCGAGGGGGATGCCATGAGCTTGGGGGAGTGCACCTCGATGTAGTCGCGCTCCACCCAGTACGTGCGCATGGCGTGCTCGAGGGTCGTCTGCACGCGGAAGATGAGGTTGTTGCGGCGCTGACGCAGGTCGATGAAGCGCCAGTCCATGCGCTTGTCGGGGCTGCTGTCGGCGGCGATCGGGGTCTCGGGGTTCGCGGCGGCCGCGATCTCGAGCTCGCCGACCTTGATCTCGACGCCGCCGAGCTTGACGCGCTCGTCGTGCTTGAGCTCGCCACGCACGGTCAGGAACGTGCCGGTCGCGAGGGCCCCGATTGTCTCGGTCAAGGCGAGGGCGGCGGCATCCTGCTCCGTCTCTTCGGAGGGACGCGTCGCCGGGTTGACCAACTGCACGGCGCCGGTCTCGTCGCGCAGGACGACGAACTGCACCTTCTTCTGGTCGCGCACGGTTTCGACCCATCCCGACACCTCGACGGGGCCGGCGGGGAGGGATTTCAGCTGGTTGACCAGGACGCGTTCGCTCACGATCGACCAGTCTACGTGCGTGGTCCTCACCCGACCCGGCGCAAACCTACGATGGGGGCGTGACCTTCTCGATGCCGCCCGAGTCGTTCCGTACGCTTCGGCCGGAACCGGCGGCGCGCACCTCGCGCGGGTGGGACGTCGCCCTCACGATCGTGCTGCTCGTGCTGCTACCGCTTCTGGCGATCGCCGCCTCGTACGCCGGGGTGCTCCTGGCGTTCGCGTCCGACGCCTGCGGCTCGACGACCTGCAACACCGGGCTGATGAACATCGGCTTCTGGACGGCGGTCATCTCGCCCTGGGTCGTCCTCGTGATCGGTGTGATCGTCGCGATCGTGCGACTCGTTCGTCGTCGCCTCGCGTTCTGGGTGCCGCTGGTCACCGTCGTCGCCGTCGTCGCGGTCTGGTTCGTCGCCGCAGCCCTCGTGGGCGCCGGGGTCTCGGCATCCTGATCCGCTCGGGGGCAACCCCCAGGTAGGGCGGGCGCACGCGACCTACCCTGGAAGCGGGCGTCCGCACCGGGCGGCCGATCACCGAGCGCGAAGGCACCCGATGACCGACACCACCCTCTCTCTCGCCCCGATGCGGTCGACTTCCGGCTCCGGGGGCGAACAGTCCTGGCTGACGTCGCTCGCGGACTGGACCGTCTCGCTCATGGAGATCATCGGCCCCGTCGGCGCCGGTGTCGCCATCGCCCTCGAGAACCTCTTCCCCCCGCTGCCCAGCGAGGTCGTGCTGCCAATGGCGGGGCTCACCGCCAGCCGCGGCTCCTTCACGCTGCTCGAGGCGCTGCTGTGGACGACGGTCGGCTCGGTCGTCGGTGCGTTCATGCTCTACGGCCTGGGTCGCTGGCTCGGCGCGGCACGACTGCGCGCGTTCGCCGCGAAGATGCCGCTCCTGCACCCCGAAGACGTCGACCGCACGATCGCGTGGTTCGAGCGGCACGGGGGCAAGGCGGTGTTCTTCGGACGGATGATTCCGATCTTCCGGAGCCTTATCTCGATCCCCGCCGGGGTGGCAAAGATGCCGCTGTGGCGCTTCGGCCTGCTCACCGGTGCGGGCAGCCTCATCTGGAACACGATCTTCGTGCTCTCGGGTTTCCTGCTGGGCGAGAACTGGCACATCGTCGAGGAGTACGCCTCGATCCTTCAGTACGTGGTCATCGCCGCCGTCGCGATCGGCGTCGCGTGGTTCGTCTTCTCGCGCGTGCGCTCACTGCTCGCCTCGCAGCGCGCGGGCGACCGCGACGAGGCCGCATCCGCGCGACGCGACGCCTGAGGGGCTGACCACGGGTATCTCCACGTCGAAGCAACCGGCATCCGGACTCAGTCAGACCACAGAACCCGCCCGTAGACTGGCGACGTGCCCGCCGACCGCCTTCATCTCGTGCGCCACGGAGAGGTCCACAACCCCCGTCGCGTGCTCTACGGTCGGCTTCCCGGATTCGGCCTGAGCGTCGACGGGCGCCGGATGGCGCGCCAGGCGGCCGAGTACGTGAAGGGCCTCGAACGCCCGGTCGACGCCCTCGTGGTCTCGCCGCTCCAGCGCACGCGGGAGTCGGCCGAGCCCTTCGAAGAGCTGTTCGGCATCGAGCCCTACATCGACGACCGGGTCATCGAGCCGACCAATGTCTTCGAGGGTCGGCGCATGAAACAGGCCTTGGCGAATCCGCTCAACTGGCGGCACCTGAGCCGCCCGGCCGTTCCCAGCTGGGGCGAGCCGTACGAGCGCATCGTGGCTCGCATGACCGCCGCGATGACGGACGCCTGGAATCGCGTTCCCTCGGGCGACGTCGTCGTCGTGTCGCACCAACTCCCCATCTGGGTGACGCACCTCGCCCTGTCCCACCAACCCACCCGCCACGACCCCCGCAAGCGCCGCTGCGCGCTGTCGAGCGTGACGAGCTTCGAGCGGCGAGACGGCGCTGACGGCTCGCCGCGCTGGGTCGAGGTGGCGTACGCCGAGCCGGCGAGCACCGCCGGAGCCGTCGATGTAGGAGCCGTCTGATGCGCAGAATCCTCACCGCCGCGGCGTCGATCGCCGCTGCGGCCGCCCTCGTCGTGGGTCTGTCCGCGTGCTCGGAAGACCCGCTCGCCGCGCAGTACCGCGAGGGCGACAACAAGGGCTACATCGCGGCCAACGGCTTCCAGACCGATGAGATCGCTCCGGAGAACCGCACGGAGCCCGTGGAGTTCGCCGGCACCCTCGACAACGGCTCCGCCGTCTCGAGCGCCGACTTCGCCGGCAAGGTGCTCGTCGTCAACTTCTGGTACGCCACGTGCGGTCCGTGCATCATCGAGGCCCCGCGCCTCGAGCAGGCCTACCAGAGCTTCCAGGGGCAGGACGTGGCCTTCCTCGGCATCAACACCTACGACCAGCCGGCCACCGCCCTGTCGTTCGCGCGCGACCACGGGGTGTCGTACTCCAGCGCCATGGCCGTCGGTGACGCCCAGCTCAAGCTCGCGTTCACCGGTGCGACGCCGCTGAACGCCACCCCCACGACCCTCGTGCTCGACAAGCAGGGTCGTGTCGCCGCCCGCATCGTCGGCGAGCTGCCCGAGGCCTCGATCCTCGAGTCGATCGTGCGCACGCTGGTCGCGGAGAACGCGTGAACCCGGGCGCCCTCGTCTTCGACGGGGCGCTGTGGATCGCCGTTCCCATCGCCCTCGCCGCCGGCCTCATCTCGTTCCTCTCGCCCTGCGTCCTGCCGCTCGTGCCGGGCTACCTCGGCTATATCGGCGGTGCCGTCGCACCGCGCGGGGGTTCGGCATCCGCCTCCGGAAAAGGCCGCCTGCTCGGCGGGACCCTCCTGTTCATCGCCGGGTTCACCCTGGTGTTCATGGCGATCAACGTCCTCGGCGGAGCGCTCGGCCGCTTCTTCATCGAGTACGCCGACCTCATTACCCGCGTCATGGGCGTCGTCATCATCATCATGGGACTGGTCTTCATCGGTCTCTTCGGCCTCGCGCAGCGCTCGGTACGGATGCAGTCCCGTGGCAACCTCGGCCTCATCGGTGCCCCGCTGCTGGGCATCGCCCTCGGCATCGGCTGGACGCCCTGCATCGGCCCGACGCTCACGGCGATCCTGTCGGTGTCGTACAACCTGGGAGACCCCGGCCGAGCCGCGCTCCTGGGGCTGGCGTATTCGCTGGGTCTCGGCATCCCTTTCGTGCTCCTCGCCCTCGGATTCGGGTGGGCGACCAAGTCGGTGGCGTTCGTGCGCACGCACATCCGCGTGGTGAACCTCATCGGCGGAGCACTGCTGATCGTGCTCGGCCTGCTCATGGTGACCGGGTTCTGGGGCCAGTGGATGTCGACCCTGCAGGGGGTGATCGGCAATGTCCAGCTCCCGCTCTGATCGTTCCGACCGAGGTAACACCGTGACCGACCCGCTGCGCCCCTCCGACCACGCCGACTCGACGGCCGACGAGGTCACCCAGCCGCGCCTCGGGGTCGTCGGGTGGCTGCGCTGGGGGTGGCGTCAGCTGACGTCGATGCGCACCGCCCTCGTGCTGCTGCTGCTGCTCGCGATCGCGGCCGTTCCGGGCTCCCTCGTGCCGCAGCGCACCGCCGACCCCAACGGCGTCACGCAGTACTTCACCGACAACCCCGACCTCGCGCCGGTGCTCGACAAACTGAGCCTGTTCGACGTGTACAGCTCACCGTGGTTCTCGGCCATCTACCTGCTGCTGTTCATCTCGCTCATCGGGTGCGTGCTGCCGCGCACCAAGCACCACTGGAAGGCCCTGCGCTCGCAGCCTCCCCGCACCCCCGCTCGCCTCTCACGGCTGGACGACCACCGCACCCGCACGCTCGAGGTGGAGGGCGACGCGGATGCCGCGGCCGCGGCCGCCGTGGACAGCGCCGCGACCCAGCTCCGCAAGAGCGGTTACCGCGTGGCCCGCTACGACTCGCGGGGCAGTTTCTCGGTGTCGGCGGAGCGCGGTTACCTGCGTGAGACCGGAAATCTGCTGTTCCACGGCGCACTCGTGGGCGTGCTGATCGCCGTGGGCGTCGGCGGCGGCTTCACCTACACCGGCCAGCGCGTGCTCGTGGAAGGGCAGGCGTTCAGCAACAGCCTGCTCGACTACTCCTCCTTCAATCCCGGTCGCTTCGTCGGCGGCGACACCCTCACGCCGTACTCGATGACCCTCGACAAGTTCGACGTCACCTACGTTCCGCCCGGGCAGCCCGGTTCGGGGCAGGCCGGCAACTTCGTCGCGCACGTGACGACCCAGGCTCCCGGCGGCGACGCACAAGACGGCGAAGTGCGGGTCAACCACCCCCTCGACGTGCAGGGCGATCGCGTGTACCTCCTCGGCAACGGCTATGCCCCGACCGTCACCATCCACAACGCCCAGGGCGAAGAGGTGTTCCACGACTCGGTCGCCTTCCTGCCCCAGGATGCCAACATGACCTCGCTCGGCGTGATCAAGGTGGCCGATGGGCTTCCGCAGCAGCTCGGTCTGCTCGGCTTCTTCTACCCGACGATGGACGTGCTCGACTCGGGGGCCCTGACCTCGACGTACGGTGCGCTCGAGTACCCGACGCTCACGTTGCGCGTGTACGAGGGCGACCTCGGCATCGACGACGGCACGCCCCGGTCGGTGTACACGCTCGACCCCTCCGGCATGACCCAGATCGCCGGCGGCGACAGCGGTAACCCGGCGATCCAGCTCATGCCGGGCCAGACCGAGGACCTTCCCAACGGCCTCGGCACGATCACCTTCGAGAACGAGGCTCCGGCGGGAGCCGTGGGCTACGAGCAGTCGGTGAAACGCTTCGCCTCGCTGTCGATCCACCGCGATCTCGCCGGCCCCTGGGTGCTGGGCTTCGCGCTGCTGGCCCTGTTCGGTCTGCTCGCCGCACTCTTCGTGCCGCGCCGACGCATGTGGGTCAAGGCGACCCCGCGCGATGGCGTCGTCGAGATCGAGTACGCCGGCCTCGCCCGCGGTGAAGACCCGACCCTCGCGGCCGCCGTCGACCAGCTCGCCGACAAGCACGGCGCGACCCTTCCCACCCAGAGCCACCCCGACCCCGGAAAAGTAGACTGACACCATGCCCGGAACCGACCCGCTTCTCCTCGACGAGATCTCCCTCCTCCTGGTGTGGACGGCGGTCGCCATCTACGTGCTGGCGTTCTTCGCCTACGCCATCGACCTCGCGCGTCGCTCCGACCTCGCGCTGAAGGCGAAAGACGAGGTCGTCGCGCGCGAGCTCGTCACCGCGGGCGGCGGGGGAGTGATCTCCTCCGGCTCCGGGTCAACGGCATCCGGGACCTCCTCCGGCCAGCCCCGGTACCTCTGGGCTCGCCTCGGAACCGTGCTCACGGCGCTCGGCTTCGTGTTCCACCTCGTCGCGACGGTGTTGCGCGGTGTCGCCGCCGGACGCGTGCCGTGGTCGAACATGTACGAGTTCGCCCTGACCGGTCTGCTGCTGATCATCGCGGTGTACCTCGCTGTGCTGACCCGGTACGACCTGCGCTTCCTGGGGTCGCTCATGACCGGCCTCGCGGTGCTGCTGCTGGGCGGGGCGACCCTCGCCTTCCACGTCGAGGTCGTGCCTCTGGCCGACCCGCTCAAGTCGGTCTGGCTCGTCGTGCACGTGTTCGTCGCGAGCTTGGCGACGGCGTTGTTCGCTCTGGCGTTCGGCTTGTCGGTCGTCCAGCTCATCCAGACGCGGCGTGAGCGCAAGCTCGCGGAAGCCCCCGCCGATGCCGAGACGAAGCGCAGCTTCCTGCGTACGGTTCCGAACGCCGATGCGCTCGAGTCGCTCGCCTACCGTTTCGCGATCGTCGGGTTCATCTTCTGGACCTTCACCCTGATCGCCGGCTCCATCTGGGCCAATGACGCGTGGGGCCGGTTCTGGGGCTTCGACACGAAGGAAGTCTGGACCTTCGTCATCTGGGTGCTGTACGCCGGATACATCCACGCCCGCGCCACCCGCGGGTGGCGCGGCACCCGCTCGGCCTGGCTGTCGATCATCGGTTTCACCGCGGTGCTGTTCAACTTCACGATCGTCAACGTCTTCTTCAAGGGCCTGCACGCCTACAGCGGCCTGACGACCTGACGCGGGCGCGCGCGCCGCGCGGGCGCCCGCTGGGCACCGCGCAGCGCTCAGGCGCGCGCCGCGCGGGCGTGCCCGCCGTGCCCGTCCCCCTGTTGAGTGTCCAAAACACCCGGACGATTTTCGAATCCGTCCGCGTGTTTTGGACACTCAACGTGCGTTTGCGCGGCTGCACGCACCATGTGGGCGGCGGGTGGTCATGAGGGCGCGACGGAGCCCGGCCAGCCTCGCGATATCAGAGCTCGTCGCGTCGGGTCGACGACACGGGCGTAGGGTTCGCGAAGGTGGTGGTCGAGCACGCGGATGAGGATCCAGCCCTGTCCGGCGATGGCCGGCCACCGGTCGGCATCCCGTCGGAACTGCGTCAGGTCGGCATGCTGGCGCCCGTCATACTCCACCGCGACACGGTAGGCGGGGTAGGCCATGTCGAGGCGGGCGACGAAGCGCCCCGCTGCGTCGCGGAGCACCCAGTTCAGCTCGGGCTCCGGCAGGCCCGCGCGCACGATCACAAGACGGACGGCTGATTCGCGAGGTGACTCGGCTCCCGCACGAAGGAACGGTACTGCCGCTGCCAGCGCCTTCACACCCCGGCGGCGCGGGCGCTCGGCGGCCTCGACCAGGTCTGCGTGATCAGCGAGACCGGCCGTCAGGAGCGCATCGCCCGCGGCGACGAGGTGGTCCTCCCCGAGGGAAGGGGCGAGTTGCGCCCACGTTTCGGCGGGATTCCCGACGGGAAGGCCGTGGCGCAGCGTCAGGAGGTCGGGCGACATCTCGAGTCGGTGCCCGATGATGCCTCGCGTGCGGGGCTCCCGCCCGGGCGCGATCGCCGATACGTGCAGGTGTTCCGGCGCGGGGCCGGGCAGCGGCACGCCCCACAGCAGCGCCGCGGTTTGATGGCTGAAGAACTGCGCCCCGGTGAGCCTGGGCTCGTAAGCGCGGCATCGGTCGACGGTGGTGGCGAGATCCATCGAGGTGCGCGTCCCATGGAACGGTGCGCTGAGGTCCATCGCTGTCAGCCGATCGCGCGGAACCCCGAGCCGTTTAGCCTCGCGCACGGTGAAGGACGTCCCGAGTTCTGCGGGGAGTGGTCGGCGTCGCACGCACCCACTTCAGCGCGTGGCGGCGTGGGCCCGCGTGCCTCACCGGCCCGATTGTGGACGGTTCCAAGAACGCGGGTGCCGGGGAGGAGTCGCCACGCGCGGCCGTCGACGCTCATGCCCGCCTGTTGAGTGTCCAAAACACCCGGACGGTTTTGAGATTCGTCCGGGTGTTTTGGACACTCAACACTCAACAGGCGGGAGCGGGAGCGGGAGCGGGAGCGGGAGCGGGAGCGGGAGCCGGGCCGGTCAGCCCGCGGTCGCGACCGCGGCCCGCGCCGACACCGTGCGGCGACGCACCACCACCAGCGTCGTCACCACCAGCGCCAGCACCGCCCAGACCACCAGACCCGCGGCCCCCGCTCCCACGCCACCGACGGCCGAGAGGGCGCCGAGCATCGCGTTGTAGGCGGGGGAGGTCGGCAACAGCGTGGCGAAGGCCGCGAGCACCGGCGGCACCGTCGAGACGATGCTGGTCGCCAGAGCCAGCGCTCCGACGATCGCCGCGACCCAGCGCCCCGCGCCACCGAACAGCGCGACCAGCGCCTGGTTGACGGCCGCGAAGGCCACGCCGGCGACGATGCAGATCACCGCGAACCGGGCCCAGTCGCCCCAGTCGTAGTCCGAGGCGACCTGCACCACGCCCGCGACCAGCAGTCCCTGCACGGCTCCGACGATCGCGGCGGGGGTGAACCCGCGCAGCGCGACGAGCGCCGAGGGGCGACGGCTGATGAGGGCGCGGGCCGAGACCGCCTGGAACACCACGAACGAAGCGAGAGCGCCGAACCACAGCACGGCCATCGCCAGCAGCGGCACCGCCGCGACACCGAACAGCGAGTTGCTGCTTCCCGTCGCCGAGACGGGGTCGGCGACGACGTCGGCGAGGTTCGTGGCCTGGGCGTCGGTGTAGGTGGGCAGCTTCGACACCGCGGCGTCCAGACCGTCGGCGAGCGACGTCGTGCCCGTCGCGACCTGGTTGACGCCGTCCGCGAGCTGGGCGGCTCCGGTCTGGGCGCCGGAGGCTCCGGATGCCACCTGCCCGGCGCCCGAGGCCAGGGCCGAGGCTCCCGTGCCGAACTGGCGGGCGCCGTCGGCGAGCTTCGTGGCTCCGCCGGCGATGCCGTCCATGCCGCCGGCGATGGTGGTGATGCCCTTTGCGGCGTCGTAGCCGCCATCGGCGAGCTTCTGGTTCGCCTCGGCGAGGGCGCTGAAACCGGCGGGGAGTTTGGAGGCCCCCGCCGAGAGGTCGCCGATCTGCGTCACCGCCTGTTTCGCCTTCGGCAGGGCCGCGTTGGCGTTGTCGGATGCCGTGCGCAGAGCCGCGCACTGCTCGGGGGTGCCGGTGCAGTCGTCGGCCGCTTTCTGGAGGGCGGCCGCGGCGTCGGTGAGAGCGGAGCTGATCTGCGGCGCCGCGTTCGCCAGCTGTTGCGCGTTCTGGGCGAAGCTCGGCGGGATCTGCGCGGCGAGGGCGCCGATCTGCTTCGCCAGTTCGGCGTTGCCGTCGGCGAGCTTGGTGACCCCTGCCGCCGCCGAGCGCGTTCCCCCGGCCAGAGCTTCCGCGCCGCTCGAGAGCTGGTCTGCGCCGCTGGCGAGAGGACCGGCTCCCGCGGCGAGCTTCGCGGCGCCGTCGGACAGACCGGTTGCGCCGGTGGAGAGCTGCCCCAGCCCGTCGCGGAGGCTCCCGGCGCCGTCGGCCGCTCGAGAGGCCCCGTCGGCGAGCTGGTGGGCGCCGCTCGCGGCCGTGCCGAGCTGGTCGCTCAGGGTGGTGAACCCGAGGAAGACGTTCTTCAGGTACTGCGACGACAGCGTGCTGCCGTAGACGTCGGAGGCGGTGGATGCCAGCGCTCCGGTGATCGCGCCGTCGACGACGCGCGCGTTGGGTGCCGTCTGCACACCGATCGTGGCCTTCTCGGGCGTCTCGCCCGGTCGGGTGGAGAGCGAGGCGGCCGTGAAGTTCTCGGGGATCGTGACGACGGCGGTGTACGTGCCGTCCTTGAGGCCGGCCGCGGCGTCTTCGTCGTTCGAGATGACCCAGTCGATGTTGCTCGGCTGGTCATCGGCTCCCTTGACGAGGCCACCGGTCAGCTGTCGCCCGAGAGGGACGAGCTGACCGTTGAGTTCCACGGCCTTGTCGTCGTTGACGATCGCGGCCGTGATGTTCTCGAGGCGGTCGGTGGGCTTGTACAGCGCGCCGACGAGGATGCCGCCGATGACGGCGGGCAGCAGCAGCACACCGATGAGCGTGAGCCAGGTGACGGGGCGGCGCGAACGGGAGCGCTCGACGGGGAGAGTCATGCGAACACCTCGGAGAGATCGGCGAAGGTTTCGGGTTCGGGGCGGTGGCGACGCGGGGTCGGCAGGGCGAGGGTCGTGACGTCGGGGCGCTGCGCTTGGGCGAGCAGGGCGAGAGCCGGGCGTTCGTCGCGGGCCGACACGACGAGCGTGAAGGGCGACGAGGCGTCGTCGCTGCGTTCGCGCGCATCGGTTGCGGCTCGGCGAAGCACCTGGGCCACGTCTTCCCGGGCATCGTCGTCGAGGCGGTCGATGTCCGACACCAGCACGACCCGCGTGCCGCGCGAGGCGGCTCGGGCGATGTCGGCCGCGGCTTCGGTGGGGTCGTCCAGCAGGGCGACACCGACGCGCGAGCGGACGGCCCCGGCGCGCTCGGGTACGAGGAGTCCGTCGACGCGCAGGCGTCCATCGATCTGCGACAGCCGTCCCGACAGGGCGAGCAGCAGGGCTCGCGTCGTGCGGGTCTCACCGGTCACGAGCAGGGTTTCGCCGTAGGGCAGTCGCAGCGACACGTCCGAGAAGACCGGCTCCTCGGCATCCGTGGATCCGACCGTGCGCAGGTCGTCGGCGGCGATCGCGATCGAGGGCTCGCTCGGCCAGTCGGCCAGGCGCACCTCGCGTTCGACCGCTTCGCCTTCGACGTCGAGCTTCGGCAGCAACCGGTCGAGCCAGCGGGGCATCCACCACGCTTTCGCGCCCAGCAGCGCGAGGATCGCCGGCACCAGTGTCATGCGCACCAGGAATGCGTCCACCGCGACGCCCACGGCCAGGCCCAGGGCGATCGGCTTGAGGCTCGAGTCCCCCTCGGGTACGAAGGCGACGAAGACGGCGAACATGATGACGGCAGCGGCGACGACCACGCGGGCGGATGCCGAGAACCCGCTGCGGACGGCTCCGAGGGCGACCTCGCGCGGCGTGCGGCCTTCGCGGTCGGCGTGCACGTAGTCCTCGCGCATGCGCGAGACGAGGAACACCTGATAGTCCATCGCGAGCCCGAACAGCACGCCCATGACGACGATGGGCATGAAGCTGATGATCGGTCCGACCTTGGCCACGTGCAGAGCGTCGGCGAACCAGCCCCACTCGAACACCGCCGCCACGACGCCGAACGACGCGGCGACGGACAGCAGATAGCCGCCGGCGGCCGTGAGCGGCACCCAGACCGAGCGGAACACGATCATCAGCAGCACGAGCGACAGCCCCACCACAAACAGACCGAAAGGCAGCAGGGCGGCGCCCAGCTGGTCGGAGATGTCGATCGTGACGGCGGTGTAGCCGGTGACGAGCAGGTGCACGCCGAACTGGTCGTACAGGCGCGGTTCGGCGGCGCGGAGCTCGCGCACGAGGTCGGCGGTGCGCGGGTCGTCGGGGGCCGTCTCGGGCACGATCTGCACGATGCCGGTGTCGGCCGTCGCGTTGGGGGTGGCCAGGGCCACCTTGGCGACCCCCGGGATCTTCGCGATCTCGTCACCGATGCTCGTCATGAGATTCAGCGGGTCGTTCGAGGTGACGATCGTGCCGGTCATGATGAGCGGGCCGTTGGCGCCGGGGCCGAAGTACTCGTCGGTCAGCTCGTACGCCACGCGCGCCTCGTCGCCCTGGGGTAGTTGACCGGCGTTGGGCAGGGTGAGGGCGAGCGAGGCCGCGGGGATCGCGGTCACACCGAGCAGGCCGATCACCGCGACGGTGGTGACGACCGGATGCCGCGTCACCAGCCCCACCCAGCGCTGGGCGGGGCCTGTCCGTCCGGCGCGCGAAGCCGCCGCGGTGGTCTCCCTCTCGCGCTCCGCGTCGGCGTCGGCTTCCTGCGGGGGCGACATGCCGCGTCGGCGGCGCGCGGCCTTCGACCGGCTGTACCCCCAACCCACGACGCGGTGTCCGGCGAACCCGAGGAACGCGGGGGTGAGCGTCAGGCCCACGCACACCGCGATCGCCACGGCGACGGAGGCCGCGATGCCCATGGTCGTCAAGAACGGGATGCCGGCGAAGCTCAGCCCGATGAGCGCGATGAGCACCGTGATACCGGCGAACACGACGGCCGACCCCGCGGTGCCGACGGCGCGGGCGGTCGACTCCTCGGGGTCCATCCCCGCGCGGGTCTGGTCCTGATGTCGCGACACGATGAACAGGGCGTAGTCGATGCCGACCGCCAGGCCCAGCATGACCGCCAGCAGCGGGGTGGTCGACGACACGGTCGCGAACCCGGTCGCGATGAAGATGAGCCCGATCGACAGCGCGACGCCGAGGATCGCGGTGGCCAACGGCATCCCGGCCACCAGGAACGAGCGGAACGTCACCATGAGCACGAGCGCGGCGATCAGTACGCCGAGTGCCTCGGTCAGCGAGGCGCCGGGGATCTCGGTGGCGAAGAGCTGGCCACCCAGGATCGCCTGCGACCCCGAGAGAAGCTCCTGCCCCAGGGCGGTGGTCGCGTCCCGCAGGGCGTCCTTGGTGGCGGCGGGCACCTCGGTCGATTCGCCGGCGAACTGGATTCGGATGATCGCGGCTCGGCCGTCGTCGGAGATCCCGCCCGAGATGCGCGCGTCGTAGGGGTCGGTGACGGCTTCGACGAAGTCGAGTCGACCGATATCGGTCGACGCCTTCTGAACGGCATCCTGATAGTTCTGGTCGCGCACGCTCGTGCCGTCGGCCGAGACGACGATGATCTGGGCGCTCGCCCCGCTGACCTGGGGGAAGGTGCGCCCGAGCATCTCGAGACCGGCCTGCGACTCGGTTCCCGGGATCGAGAAGGTGTTGTCGGTGCCCTTGGCGAACACGGCGACGCCGCCGCCCGCGATCACGAGGACCAGCAGCCAGCCCGTCAGCACGCGCCAGGGGTGGCGGAACGACCAGCGGCCCAGGGTGTACAGGAATGTCGACACGGCGGCTCCCACGATCGGTGAACGAGTCGATACATCACCGTATCGGATACATCAATGTATCGTAGACCTCGTGGGTGGGACCCCGGCTGGACGTCCACCTAGAACAGGAGACGCGGATGACCGACACCGCCCCCGCCCCCTCGCGACGACGCGAGAACACCCGCACGCGTCTCGTGGACGCCGCCGCCGAGATGTTCGCCGAGGTCGGCATCGACGCAGCCTCGGTGGAGGCGATCTGCGACCGGGCCGGCTTCACGCGCGGCGCCTTCTACTCGAACTTCGCCTCGAAAGAAGAGCTCTTCCTCGCCCTGTGCGCGCGCTCCGCCGAGTCGACGATCGCCGCCGTGCGCGAGCGCGTCACCTCGATCGAGGACCGGGGCCTGGATGCCGCGGGCGAGGTCCTGCATCTCGTGCAGGAGGTGCTCGAGGTCGCGGGAGAAGACCGGCTCGACGTTCTGCTGGGCGCCGAGACGCGCGTGCAGGCGCTGCGCAACCCGGAGTTCGCCGCCGCCTATCTCTCGTCGAACGGCGCGCTGTGCGAGAGCGTCACGCAACTCGTCCGCGACATCGCCGAGGCGCGAGGACTGACCCTTCGGCTGCCGGCCGACGCCGCGACCGAGCTTCTGCTGTCGGCATGGATCTCGACGGCCGAGACCGCCGTCATGACGGGGACGTCTCCCTCCGCCTCGCGCGCTCAGCTCGGGGAGAGGCTCGCGCAGATCGTGCGACTCATCCTCGAGTGACCTCGACGAGCGCGTAGCAGCGCCGCAGGCGATCCATCCACCAGTCGCGACGTTCCTCGCTCGCCTCCACCCGGTCGAGATCGGCGCTTCGCGGGCGGGGACGCTCGAGCGACAGCGCCCCGTCACGCGCAACAAGAGGGGATGCCACGACGTCGGCCGTGAACAGCGCGGCGGTGCCGAGGCCGCAGTCGTAGTCGAGGTCGGGCAACGAGGCCGCCAGAGCCACGCCCATCGACAGACCGATCGACGTGTCGAGCGCGCTGGAGACGACGGCCGGGAGCCCCGCGTGCGCGACGATTTCTCTAGCTGCGTGCACGCCGCCGAGAGGCTGGGCCTTGATGACGAGCAGATCGGCGGCGCCCGCGCGGGCCACCCGAAGAGGATCGGCGGCCTTGCGCACGCTCTCGTCGGCGGCGATCGGGATGTCGAGGTAGCCGACCCGCTCGCGAAGCGCGGCCAGCTCGTCGACCTCGGCGCACGGCTGCTCGACGTACTCGAGATCGAATTCCGCCAGTGCGTGGATGGCGCGCTCGGCCTCGTCGACGTTCCACGCGCCGTTGGCGTCGACGCGCACGCGCCCCTCGGGGCCCATCGCCTCGCGGACCGCTCGTACGCGCGCGACGTCGTCGGCGAGCGTTTGGCCCGCCTCGGCGACCTTCACCTTGACCGTGCGGCATCCGTCGTAGCGGGCGAGGATCCTCGGCACCTCGGATGCCGCGACAGCGGGCATGGTGGCGTTGACGGCCACGAGGTCGCGCACGGCGGGCGGTGATGGACGCCACCCGAAGTCGATGGCTCCGGCGAGCCAGGTCGCGGCCTCGACGTCGGCGTACTCGACGAACGGCGAGAACTCCGCCCAGCCCTCGGGCCCCTCGAACACGAGCGCCTCTCGCGTGTCGATCCCCCGGAAGCGGGCGGCGAGCGGAAGAGAGACGACGCGCGCCGACGCGAGGATGTCGGAGAGCGGGGGGAGGGCGACGGTGCTCATGCCCTCATCCTGCCGCTCAGCGCGGTCCGAAGCCGCCGAACCCGCCGAACCAGGACGTCTGGCGCTCGACCGTGTAGGACGACAGGTCCTTCTGCGAATCGAGCGATTGCCGAGCGTTCTCAGCCTGCTCGTGCGTGCGGCGCGGACCGAAGAGGTAGTCGCGCAGCCGCGCGAGCTTTGACACGTTCTTCGTCATGGTGACTCCGATCGTCGGTAGCCCTCCACGCTACGTGCGATCGACCCCGCGGTCCACCCGTCCCGGCGCACGGACACGGGCATAGGCTGACGCCATGCTCTTCGATACCCCCGTCCGGCTCGGCGTGCAGATCCAGCCGCAGCACGTGCAGTATTCCGACATCCGCGACGCCGTCCTTCGTCTGGAAGAGATGGGCGTCGACGTCCTGTTCAATTGGGACCACTTCTACCCCCTCTACGGTGACCCCGAGGGCGAGCACTTCGAGTCGTGGACCATGCTCTCCGCCTGGGCCGAGCAGACCGAGCGCGTCGAGTTCGGCGCGCTCGTCAACTGCAACAGCTACCGCAACCCCGACCTGCAGGCCGACATGGCCCGCACCGTCGACCACATCAGCAAGCAGGGCGGCGACACGGGTCGCTTCATCTTCGGCACCGGCTCGGGCTGGTTCCAGCGCGATTACGACGAGTACGGCTACGACTTCGGCACCGCCGGTTCGCGGCTCAACGCCCTGGCGACCGACCTCGACCGGGTCGTCGCGCGGTGGGGCAAGCTCAACCCGGCGCCCACCCGCAAGATCCCCGTCATGATCGGCGGCAAGGGCGAGCAGAAGACCCTGCGCATCGTCGCCCGTCATGCCGACATCTGGCACAGCTTCGTCACCCCCGACGAGCTGCCGCACAAGTTCGGGGTGATCGAGAAGTGGGCCGAGGCCGAGCAGCGCGACCTGTCGGGCCTCGTCGTCTCGAACGAGCTGAAGGACCGCGACGAAGACGTCGCCGACGCCCTCTACGACGCCGGCACGCGCCTGTTCACCCTCGGCTTCGGCGGTCCGGACTGGGACTACTCGCTCGTCGAGCGCTGGCTGCGCTGGCGCGACAGCAAGAACGCGTGACGACGACGGCGCCCCGGCGATGTCGGGGCGCCGTCGCGGTCACGGCTTGAATTGCGCGCCCCCGGACGTCCCCGTCCAGTTCTTCGCGGCCTCGCCCTGGTAGTACGCAGTCTCGCTCTGGTGGTTCAGCGACCGCCGCGCGTCCTCGGACTGCTCGTGTGCGGGCGCTCCGAGGAAGTACTCGCGGATGCGGCCCAGTATCGACACCTTCTTCGCCATGATGACTCCGATCGTCGGGTCGTTCAGGCTACGCGCCGGCGCTTCCGTGAGCAACGCTTCTCGGTCAGTCGTCCGCGAGCATACGAGGCAGATATCCGAGAGTGTCGAGTCGCCGAATGAGGCGTATGGCGATGGGGCCGCGCGCCAAAGAGAGTCGGTAGAAGCGCGGCCCCTCCTCCGCCTGTTGCAGCAGGTTTCTGTCACGTAACCCCCTAATGAATCGCGAACGGTGGGAGGGGGATCCGGGCACGACGTGTTCGATGTCACCGGACTTGATCACGCCCTGTTCCAGCGCGATGCGGAGCGCGTCGTGCTCCTGCGCTGCGATCAACCCATCTCTTCGCATGCTGTCTAGAGCGGGGCCGACCACTTCGCCGATGACGAAGGCATGGCGCTGGAGATCGACGAGCCGTGAAACATCATCTCGGATGCCGCGGACGAAGAACTCCGCCCACACGACGGTTCCTGCATCACTCAGATCATCGGCCGCTTCAAGCGCGGAAATGTACGCGTCGCGATCGTTGCCGAACACGGCCGTGGGGTTCAGCGCGCTGTAGCCACGCGTCGCGAAGATCGTTTTTCGGAGCATCGCATATGTGAAGAGGCGGGAGACTCGGCCGTTGCCGTTACGGAACGGGTGGATCCATACAAACCGATGGTGCGCGATGGCGATCTGGAGCATCTGCTCGTGCAGCGGGCGGTCGTCGTTGGCGAAGTCGAGCAGGGAGCTCATCTCGGCGTGTACGGTGACCCAACTGGGTGGTCTGTGCGCCGACTCGGTGATCGCGACCTCCCGGTCTCGATATGAGCCGGGAGTGGGGTCACCTTCTCGGATGAGACCGTCCACCACTCGGAGGTGCAGCTCACGGACGAAGGCATGGGTAAGCGGTGCGTGAGCATCGAGACCGTCGATGAATCGCACCGCCGCGGCAATGTTCGTGATCTCGCGCTGCGGGTCCGACCGCGAGTCTGCTCGCTCGATCGCCTCGTACACCGTGGTGTGGTTGCCTTCGATGCGCGCGGAGACGACACTCATGACGAAGTCGAACAGCCGATGGAGTTCCACGTAGGTGTCGTACGGTGTGTCACCCGTTCCGATATCGGCCCGCAGCCGTTCTATCTCGAACAGCGTGGCCACCAGTTCGGATCCGAAGTCGAGTCGGGGGATCACGTACTTGTCTTTCATGATGACCCCTTCTTGCGTCTACGTCTCATGTTATTTGCTCGACGACCTCTTCGCCGCTTTAATTCGCGCGGTAGTGCGCGAGGTGGGTGGCGCAATAATTTGCGTGACCCTGCGGAGACAAATTGCGTTGGGTGCGCGGGGAACGTGCGGGCCACCACGACGCACGCCGTTCTAGGCTGATCACGTGACCGTCTCCGAGCTCTTCGATCCCGCGGAATGGACCCTGGCGCCCGGCGCCGCGGACTACACCGACATCACCGCCCACGTGACGCACGATGGGCGCGTCGCGCGCATCGCATTCGACCGGCCCGAGGTGCGCAACGCCTTCCGGCCGCACACGGTCGACGAGCTGTACCGCGCCCTCGACATCGCTCGCCAGGACCACCGCATCGGCGTCGTCCTGCTCACCGGCAACGGTCCGAGCCCGAAGGACGGCGGGTGGGCGTTCTGCTCCGGCGGCGACCAGCGCATCCGCGGCCGCGACGGCTACAAGTATTCGACCGACGAGACCACCGTGCACGATCCCGGTCGCGCCGGACGCCTGCACATCCTCGAGGTGCAGCGCCTCATCCGTTTCATGCCGAAGGTCGTCATCGCCGTGGTTCCGGGCTGGGCCGCCGGAGGCGGGCACTCGCTCAACGTCGTCTGCGACCTCTCGATCGCGAGCGCCGAGCACGCCCGTTTCAAGCAGACGGATGCCGATGTCGGCTCGTTCGACGCGGGCTACGGCTCCGCGTACTTCGCGCGCCAGATCGGGCAGAAGTTCGCGCGCGAGATCTTCTTCCTCGCCGAGGAGTACTCGGCCGAGCGCGCCTACGAGATGGGCGCGGTCAACCGCGTCGTGCCCCACGCGGATCTCGAGCGCGAAGCCCTGTCGATGGCGCGGACCATCCTGACGAAGTCGCCCACCGCGATCCGCATGCTCAAGTACGCGTTCAACGCCGTCGACGACGGCCTGGTCGGCCAGCAGCTCTTCGCGGGCGAGGCCACGCGTCTCGCCTACGGCACCGACGAAGCCGCCGAGGGCCGCGACTCTTTCCTCGAGAAGCGAGACCCCGACTGGTCCGACGTGCCGTGGCACTACTGATCGCTGGGACCCGCGCGTGAGGCTCGACCCGCCGGCATCCGACGACCCGCGCGACGTGCTGCGGGCGTTGCGCGCGGCCGTCCTCGGCGCCGGGCCGGCCGTCGCCCTCGGCGGCGCGGTCCTGCCCCGCGAGGTCCCGCCGGGTACCGCCGCGGTCGTGACGACCTCGGGCTCGACGGGCGTGCCGAAGTCGGTCGTGATCGGCCGCAACGCCCTCATCGCCAGCGCGTACGCCACGGCTGCCCGCATCGGGGAGGGCGCGTGGCTGCTCGCGGTCCCGGCGAGCTACGTCGCGGGCGTCCAGGTGATCGTGCGGGCGCTCCTCGCCGATCGCGAGCCCGCGGTCGTCGCCGGCCCTTTCCGCCCGGAGCCCTTCGCCGCCGCAGCCCTCGGCATGGCCTCGCACCTCGACGGAGCCCGCGTCCCCAGCTATACCTCGCTCGTTCCGGCGCAATTGCAAAGACTCCTGGATGCCGCCGAGCACGACGCCACCGTCGCCCAGGCGCTGCGTTCGTTCGAGGCGATCCTCATCGGGGGGCAAGCACTCGCCCCCTCGGTATGCGAGCGTGCCGAGGCCGTCGGGGCGCGAATCGTGCGCACCTACGGCTCGAGCGAGACCAGCGGTGGGTGCGTCTACGACGGGGTGCCCCTCGACGGTGTCGACGTGGCGATCGTCGACGGAGAGGTACGCCTTTCGGGACCGACTCTCGCCGAGGGGTACCTCGGCGATCCCGAGCGCACGGCATCCGTGTTCCCCCGCGTCGACGGCACCCGCTGGTACCGCACGGGCGACGGGGGCGAGATCGTGCACGGCGTCCTGCAGGTCACCGGTCGTCTCGACAACGTCATCGTCTCGGGAGGCGTCAACGTCTCGCTGGACCGGGTCGAAGCCGCCGTACGCGGTATCACAGGACTGGAATCCGCCGTCGTCGTGCCGATCCCGGATGCGACATGGGGTCAGGGGTCCGCCGTGGTGGTGCCCGGGATCGCGCCGGGCCGCGAACACGACCTGCTCGCCACGATCCGCGAGGTCGTCGGCGTGGCCGTCGGAGCGCCCGCGCGGCCGGCCCGCGTCGTCGCGGTCGACGAGCTCCCGACGCTGCGCTCCGGTAAGCCCGACCGCGCGACGCTGCGGCGCTTCGTCGGCGAAGGCGCGCCGAACCCGCGGGATTAGACTGACCCCTCGTGGCAGCACAGTCTCGCAAGCGTCCGAACACCGCCAAGAAGCGTCGTCCCGGCGGCAACCCGCAGAAGGCGAAGACGGGTGCTCCGCAGGCCGTCGCCCCGGCGACCGCGCGCGACTGGATCGCCGCGGCGCGCCTGCGCACGCTGCCCCTCGCCATCACCCCGGTGCTCATCGGTACCGGAGCGGCCACGCTCGTCGACGACGACCTGCACTGGGTCATCGCGCTCGCCTGTCTGGCCGTCGCCTTCGCCTTGCAGATCGGCGTGAACTACGCGAACGACTACTCGGACGGCATTCGCGGCACCGACGACGTGCGCGTCGGGCCGGGCCGCCTGACCGGCGGGAAGAAGGCGAAGCCGCGGACCGTGCTGATCGTCGCGCTGTCGTTCTTCGCGCTCGCCGCGGTGATCGGGCTCGCCCTGGTGATTCGGACGGGGCAGTGGTGGCTCCTCCTGGTGGGCGCCGTCTGCATCGTCGCCGCGTGGTTCTACACCGGCGGCAAACGCCCGTACGGCTACAACGCGATGGGCGAGATCTTCGTCTTCGTCTTCTTCGGCCTCGTCGCCACCCTCGGTACGACGTGGTTGCAGGTGCTGTCGCTGCCGCAGGAGGCGTGGTTCGGCGCGGTCTCGGCGGGTCTGCTCGCGTGCGCCGTGCTGCTGGCCAACAATCTGCGCGACATCGACCAGGACCGCCTCGCCGCAAAGCGCACGCTCTCGGTGCTCATCGGGCGGCGGGCGACCCAGGTGCTGTTCACGGTCTTCGTGCTGGTGCCCTTCGGCATCGCTGCGTTCCTGGCGCAGGTGTACCCGCTGGCGTGGTTGGAGGGGATCCCCCTGCTCGGCGGTCTCGCGGCGATCCTCATCGTGTGGACCTACCGTGTCCCGCGCGAGCTCATCACGGCGCTCCAGGTGACGAGCTTCACGTCGGTGGCCTACGGCGCGATCCTGTTCGCAGCGTTCGCGGTCTGACGACGCCTCGCGCGGAGCGGCCGTCGGGCATCGGCGCGAGAACCGGGCTGCCGAAACCCTCGAGGGGCGATCAGCCGCGCGGAGCCTCGCCCGCCGCGCTCGGATCCTCGGCGACGTCGGTGCGCGTGGCATCGACCACCGCATCTTCGGCGTCGGCGTCGGTCTGAGCGCCGGTCCGGCGACCGGTCGCGGTGCGCTGGGCGCGTCGCTCGGCGAGACCGCCGGTGACCTGGTCGAGCGGACGACGCAGGAACAGCGTCGACAGGCTCAACCCGATCAGAGCGGCGAAGATCGCGGCGAGCCACGGCAGCTCCTGGAACACCGGGAACAGCAGCAGGATGCCGAGGGGCACGAGGAAGGCGAGCAATCGCAGCACCGTGTAGACGAGGGCCGAACGAGCACGCATGTCCTCATTCTACGGCGGACGCCTCGGCGCCCATCCCGGGTCGTTCGACGGCGGAAGATCGCGTGCCGGCTCCGGGCCGCTGCCCAGCCGGCGCACGTAGAATCGGGTCATGGCACGGTTGCTTCTCATCCTGGCGCTCGTGGCGACCGTCTTCTGGGTCTACACGATCGTGGATTGCGCCGTGCAGAGCCCTGCTCGTCACCGCGGCGTCAGCAAGCCCGCGTGGTTGGCGATCGTCATCCTCCTTCCGGTGCTCGGCGGCATCCTGTGGTTCGCGATCGGCCGAGGCCGCGCGACCCAGACGGTCGTGCGACGCGCCCCCGACGACGACCCCGAGTTCCTGGGGCGCATGACCGCGTCGGCACGCGCCGAGCAGGACGAGCGGATCCGCCGTCTCGAAGAAGAGCTGTCACAGCTCGATTCCGAGGCCGACGACCCGCAGCCGCCGAAGAAGACGACCGACCCCGGTGACACCCCCGGCAAGGGCGACGACGACACCCGCGATCAGCGCGGCGCCGTCGGCTGAACCATGCCCCTCGACACCCGGCGCGCGGCCGCGCCGGCCACCGACGCCGCTGCTGCCCTTCTCGCCGGGCTGGTCTCGCGCGGCGTCCGACACCTCGTCGTGAGCCCCGGATCGCGCTCCCAGGCCCTGGCGTTGGTCGCCGCCGAGCTCGAGCGCCAGGGACTCGTGCACCTGCACGTGCGCATCGACGAGCGCGTCGCGGGCTTCACCGCCCTCGGCATCGGACGAGAGACCGGGATGCCGGCGGTCGTGGTCTGCACCTCCGGCACCGCCGTGGCCAACCTCGTCCCGGCCGCTCTCGAGGCGCATCACGCCGGGGTGCCCCTGCTTCTACTGACCGCCGATCGACCGCCCGAGCTCCGCGGCGTGGGTGCGAATCAGACAACTCGACAGCCGGGGCTGTTCCGCTCCGCCGTCCGCCTCGAAGCCGACCTCGCGGTCCCCGCGGTGATCGACGGCGACGCGACCTCGGAGCAGACGGCCGAGCTCGACGCCGTGGCGGCTTCCGCGCTCGCCGCGGCTCTCGGGGAGGGCGCTCGAGCAGCCGGCCCCGTGCACCTGAACGTGCCGTTCCGCGAGCCGCTCGCGGGCGCGGCTCCGTCGTGGTTGGCCGAGCGGGCGGCATCCGGTGCTCACCCCGCCGAGGATGACGCCGACGGATCCGGAGCGCTGTACCAGGGCGGCGGAGGCATCGGCGAGGCCGATGTGGCGCCCGAGGTCGAGGCGGCGTACGTGATCGAGCCCGGGCCGCGGACGGTCGTGATCGCGGGCGCCGATGCGGGCGCCGCCGCGGAGCAGGTGGCCCACGACGGGGGCTTCCCCCTCATCGCCGAGATCGTCAGCGGTTCGCGCTTCGGGCGGCAGATCGTGCACGGCTACCGAGCGCTCGTGGACGACCCCGCGCTGGGCGGGCGTGTCGAACGCGTCGTCGTGTTCGGGCGCCCCACGCTCAGCCGCGAAGTGACCCGTTTGCTCATGCGCGACGACGTCGAGGTGCTCGCGGTGCGCGGACCCGGTGAACCGGTCAACCTCAACGGCACGACGCAGGCCGTCGACGCCGTGCGCGTCGGATCGGGCGAGAACGACCGCGCGTGGCTGGGGGAGTGGATGCGCGCCTCTCGCGCCCGCGCCGTCGACCTCTCGCCGCCCGCCCCCGACGCCGACGGACTCGCCTCCGCCGTACCGCACGAGCGGCTCGGGGCGATCAACGCCGAGGTCGAGGTCATGCGCGCGCCCCTCGATCGCCCCGCCTTGGTCGACGCCCTCTGGCGGGCGACCTGGCCGCACGACCGTCTCGTCTTCGGTTCGTCGCGCATCGTGCGTGTCGCCGACGAGGTGCTCGGCGGCAAGAAGGTCGCCGTGCACTCCAACCGGGGGCTCGCGGGCATCGACGGGACGATCGCGACGGCCACCGGTGTCGCTCTGGCCAGCCAGGTCGAGGAGCGCCCCGGTGTGACGCGCCTGCTGCTCGGCGATCTCGCCTTCCTCCACGACATCGGCGCGCTGATGCTGCCTCCCGGCGAGACCGAACCGCGCCTGCAGGTCGTCGTCGGAAACGACGGCGGGGGCACGATCTTCGACGGTCTCGAGGTGGCCGAGGTCGCCGGCGACGACGCGATGGCCCGCGTGCAGTACACCCCGCACACGGCCCGTCTCGAGCAGCTCGCCCTCGCCTTCGGGTGGGAGTACCACCGCTGTACCACGCGCGTCGCACTCGACCAGGTGCTGACTGCCCCTACCGGCGGCCGGCAGCTGATCGAGGTCCCCCTCCCGCGCTGAATCCGGGCCGTCAACGGGTGGCGATCATCCCGGATGCCGCGGCAGCATGAGCCTATGAGCTCGAAGAATCGCTGGTCCATGCCCGCCGCCGACGCCCTGCGGGTGGAGCCCGGGTTCCGCCTCGTCGACATCGACCCCCGCTCGACGCCCGGCTACGACGGCGACAAGAACGACGGCCGAGCCGACCTCGAGGCGGGCCGCGCACCGCTCGAGGGACTGCAGGAGCGTCTCTTCGCGCAGAGCGTCGCGGGAACCGCCACGGGTTCGGTGCTGCTCGTGCTGCAGGCGATGGACACCGCCGGCAAGGGCGGGATCGTGCGGCACGTCGTCGGAGCGGTCGACCCGCAGGGCGTGGAGCTTGCCTCGTTCAAGAAGCCCACCGCCGAAGAGCTCGAGCACGACTTCCTCTGGCGCATCGAGAAGCGGTTGCCGGATGCCGGTCGCCTCGGCGTCTTCGACCGATCCCACTACGAGGACGTGCTGATCGGACGGGTGCGCGAACTCGCCCCGCCCGAGGAGATCGAGCGCCGCTACGGCGCCATCGTGTCGTTCGAAGCGCAGGCGGCCGAGATGGGCATCCGCGTGGTCAAGGTCATGCTCCACATCTCGAAGGACGAGCAGCGCGAGCGCCTCGGCGAACGGCTCGCGCGCCCCGACAAGCACTGGAAGTACAACCCGTCCGACGTCGATGAGCGAAAGCTCTGGGACGCCTACATGGACGCGTACCAGGTCGCGATCGAACGCACGTCGACGCCGATCGCTCCCTGGCACGTCGTTCCTGCGGACCGCAAGTGGTACGCCCGCCTCGCCGTTCAGCAGTTGCTGATCGACGCCCTCGAAGACATCGACCCGCAGTGGCCCGCGGCAGACTATGACGTCGAGGTCGAGAAGCAGCGGCTCGCGAACTCCTGAGTCAGGCCAGCGCCTCCACGATCGGGCGGAACTTCACGCGCGTCTCGAGCAGCTCCGACTCCGGCACGCTGTCGGCGACGATGCCCGCTCCGGCGTAGGCGGTGATCGGCGCGGTGGGCGACGAGGGGGCGGCGCGATCGATCTGCGCGCATCGCAGAGCGATCGCCCACTCGCCGTCGCCCGAGGCAGCGGTCCAGCCGACCGCGCCGGCGTAGCGGCCGCGGTCGAAGGGCTCGAGGCGACGGATGACGTCCATGGCCGCGGCGGTGGGCGTACCCGCGACCGCGGCCGTCGGGTGCAGGACCGAGAGCAGGTCGAGGGACGAAGCATCCTCGCTCAGCTCGCCCTCGACATCGGTGGCGAGGTGCCAGACGTTCGGGAGTTTGAGAGTGAAGGGCTCGTCGGCGGCGGCCAGGGCCGAGGTATGGGGAGCGAGGGCTTTCAAGACGCTCTGCACGGCGAACCGGTGTTCGTCCTGGTCCTTCGTGCTCCGGGCGAGAGCGACGGATGCCGCGACATCGGCGTCGGCGTCGCCGCCGCGCGCCACGGTGCCGGCGAGGACGCGAGCGGTGACGGTTCCGCCCGAGACGGTGACGAGGGTCTCGGGGCTCGCGCCGATCAGGCCGTCGACGGCGAAGACCCAGCAGTCCGGGTACCCCTCGAGGAGGGAGCGGACGAGGCGTCGCAGGTCGGAGCCGGCGGGAACGGTTCCGGTGATGTCGCGCGCCAGGACGACCTTGCCCACCTCGCGGCGACCGATCGCCTCGATTCCCTGGCGGACGGCATCCTGATATCCCTCCGCCGTCTGCAGGCCCGGGCCGAGAGTCGCGGACCAGTGCGGACCGAAGGGGGAGCGGGGTGGGAGCTCGGGTTCGGGCTCGTCGGGGGTGTCGTCGAAAGCGAGGCGGGTCACCCAGGCACGCCCGCTGTGACGGCCGACGATCATGCCGGGGACGCGCAGGACGTTCTCGCGCTCGGACTGCGGATCGAACACGAACGACCCGAAGGCCACGAGACCGGTTCCGGGAAGCTGCACGGGGTCGTCGACCTCCGCCGCGGCCGCGATCGCACGCCAGCGCTCCGAGACGGTGGCATCGCCGGGCTGCTCCCCGGTGTAGCGCAGCGTGAGCAGGTCGCCGAAGGCGGCGAGGGACTCGCCGCGACGACTCCAGAACAAGGGGTCGTAGGGGGTGGTGTAGGCCAGGACATCGTCCATGGGGGGCAGCTCGCGCGTGATCACGCGCAGGCGCGGCACGACGTCTTCCGCGGGTTCCAGCACGTGTTTCAGCGTAGACCCGCGTCCGGCGGGCCGGAGGGACGCGGCACCGCGATGCTTCGGCGTCGAGCGAGACGCCGGCGCCCGAGCGCGTTTTAGACTCCGAGCATGGATCCTCGACCCGCCCCCGGCACCCGCCTGATGTTCGAGTGGCGCAAGTGGGACGGCTCGCCGCACTGGGTCCAGGACAGCGTGTACCTCGGTTCCGACCAGTGGGGCGAGTGGTTCGGCCAGCAGGTGGGGTGGCGCAGTGCCCGCCCCGGAGCCGAGTTCGTGTGCCGTCAACCCAATGTGACGCTGGTTCCCGCAACGGGCGACTGGGCCTTCACGCACAACGCCGACCCGCACCCGGTGGCCGTCTACATCGACCTCGGGTGGGACGTGCGGTGGCACGACGACGGCGTGCCCCGCGGCATCGACATGGATCTCGACGTCGTCCGCCGCACCGACGACCGGGGCACCTGGATCGACGACCGCGACGAGTGGGACGAGCATCGCGTGCAGTACGGCTATCCCGCGCAGATCGTCGCGCACCTGGAGGCGACCGCCCTCGACCTCGAACGCCGTGTGCTCGCGCGCGAGGCCCCATTCTCGGACGACGTGACCGGCCCCTGGCTCGAACGTCTCGCCGCCATGGCAACCCCCGAAGACCCCTCGAGCCCGCGCGCCTAGAATCGACGGGTGAGCAGCGACCCCAACCGCGCCGACCTCGGCAAAGACCCGCAGCGTGTCAGTGGCATGTTCGACCAGGTCGCGGCCGCATACGACCGCACCAACTCCGTGCTGAGCCTCGGCAACGACCGCTTCTGGCGCGTCGCGACCTTGCGCGCGGTCGCCCCGCAGCGCGGGGAGCGCATCCTCGACCTCGCGGCCGGCACCGGCACCTCGTCGATGGCATTCGTGCCGAGCGGGGCGCACGTCGTCGCCGCCGACTTCTCGCGCGGCATGATCGAGGAGGGCCGTCGCCGTCACGGAGACGTGCCGAACCTCGAGTTCGTGCAGGCCGACGCCACCGACCTGCCCTTCGCCGACGGCGAGTTCGACGCCGTGACGATGTCGTTCGGCCTGCGCAACGTCATCGACCCGCGTCGAGCGCTGCGCGAGTTGCGGCGCGTCACGCGCCCCGGCGGTCGCATCGTGGTGTGCGAGTTCTCGCACCCGCCGTCCCGCGCCTTCAACGGCTTGTACCGCTTCTACAACGACCGGGTCCTGCCGATCGTCGCGAAGGCGGTGAGCTCGAACGCCGAGGCCTACGACTACCTCAACGAGTCGATCCGCGACTGGCCCGATCAGCCGACGTTGGCCGGATGGATGAGAGACGCCGGGTGGGACGACGTGGCCTACCGCAACCTCACCTTCGGCATCGTCGCGCTGCATCGCGGCATCCGTCCGGCTTCGTAACCCCTGTCAACCGTCGAGATACCGTCGGCGGGCCTGCGGCGCGCCAGGATAGGCTGAAACCGTGACCCCGAGACCGCCCGCGGCCGGCACCCGCCTGTCGGGCAAGCTGGGCCTGAGTGACCGCATCTTCGCCGGCCTGCGTTCGCGTACCCTCCTCTCCACCGTCGAGGCGGGACTCGCGCGTGTCGAGACCGAGCTCGAGGGCGAGGTGCGCAGCGCCGACAAGCTCGCCGACGTCACCGCCCGTTACCTCTACGAGGCCGGGGGCAAGCGTGTGCGCCCCATGCTCGCGATCCTCACCGCGCAGCTCGGTCAGGGCACGACCAAGGAGGTCGTCGAGGTGGCCGCGGCCCTCGAGCTGACCCACCTCGGTTCGCTCTACCACGACGACGTCATGGACGGCGCCGACAAGCGTCGCGGTGTGCCCAGTGCGCAGACGGTGTGGGGAAACAACATCGCCATCCTCACCGGCGACCTTCTCTTCGCCCGCGCCAGCCAGCTCATGGCCCGCCGCGGTGAGCGAGCGATCCAGCTGCAGGCCGACACCTTCGAGCGCCTCGTCCTCGGGCAGATGCACGAGACCGTGGGGCCGCAAGAGGGCGACGAGCCCGTCGATTTCTACCTCCAGGTGCTCGCCGACAAGACGGGGTCGCTGATCGCTGCCGCCGCGCAGTCGGGCGTCATCTACTCCGGTGCGCCGAAAGAGTTCGAAGAGCCCATGGTCGTCTTCGGCGAGAAGGCCGGTGTGGCCTTCCAACTGCTCGACGACGTGATCGACCTGTCGCCCGATCCCTCCGAGACGGGCAAGGTCCCCGGAACCGACCTGCGCGCGGGCGTGCCGACCATGCCGTACCTGCTGCTCGGGCACCGTTCCGACGCGGCATCCGCCGATCTTCGTGCGCGTATCGACGAGGGCCAGCAACGCATCGCCGCCGGAGCCGACCCCTCTGTGCTCGACGGCGCGCTCGCCGAGCTCCGCGAGCACGACACGACGCACGAGACCCTGCGCCTCGCGCACCAGTGGTCGCAAGAGGCGATCGACGCCCTCGCACCGCTTCCCGACGGTGCCGTGCGCGAAGCGCTGACGCGCTTCGCCCGCGCCGTGGCCGATCGCTCGGCCTGACCCCTTTCCGCCCCACCCCCCCGATCGCGATCGAGAGGAACCCATGACGAAGCTGCGCCTCGCCATCGTCGGAGCCGGTCCCGCCGGCATCTACGCCGCCGACATCCTGCTGAAGTCCGAGCGTCAGTTCGACGTGTCGATCGACCTGTTCGAGCAACTGCCCGCGCCCTACGGTCTCGTGCGCTACGGCGTCGCCCCCGACCACCCGCGCATCAAGGGCGTCGTCACCGCGCTGCGCGAGGTTCTCGACCGCGGTGACATCCGCATCTTCGGCAACGTGCGCTTCGGCGAGGACATCACCCTCGACGACCTCAAGCAGCACTACAACGCCGTCATCTTCTCGACCGGCGCGATCCGCGACGCCGACCTCGACATCCCCGGCATCGACGCCGACGGCTCGTACGGCGCCGCCGACTTCGTCAGCTGGTTCGACGGCCACCCCGACGTGCCGCGCGAGTGGCCTCTCGAGGCGGAGTCGGTCGCCGTCATCGGCAACGGGAACGTCGCTCTCGACGTGACCCGCATGCTGGCCAAGCACGCCGACGACCTGCTGCCCACCGAGGTACCCGACAACGTCTACCAGGGGCTCAAGGCCTCGCCCGTCACCGACGTGCACGTCTTCGGCCGCCGCGGTCCCGCGCAAGTGAAGTTCACCCCTCTCGAACTGCGCGAACTGGGCGAGCTGCGCGATGTCGACATGGTCGTCTACGACGAGGACTTCGACTACGACGAGGCGTCCCTGGCCGCGATCCAGACCAACAAGCAGGTCAAGGTCATCGACCGTGTGCTGCAGCAGTGGCGCACCCGCCCGGGCGTGAACAACTCCGGCGGAGAAGCATCGCGTCGCCTGCACCTGCACTTCTGGGCGAAGCCCGTCGAGGTCGTCAAGGATGCCGCGGGTCGGGTCGCCGCGTTCCGGTACGAGCGCACCCGGCCCGACGCCGAGGGCGGTGTCGTCGGAACCGGCGAGATCCGCGAGGTGCCGATCCAGGCCCTGTACCGCGCCGTCGGCTACTTCGGCTCACCGCTGAAAGGCGTTCCCTTCGACGAGAAGCACGGTGTCATCCCCAACCACGAGGGCCAGGTGCTCGCCGCCGACTCGAACTCGCGCCTGCCCGGCGTCTACGCCACGGGCTGGATCAAGCGCGGCCCCGTCGGCCTCATCGGGCACACCAAGTCGGATGCCATGGAGACGGTGCGCCACGTCATCAACGACGCCGGTGAGTGGTGGCAGCCCGCGCACCCCGAAGAAGAGGCGATCCCCGCCCTGCTCGAGGAGCGCGGCGTGCGCTGGACCGACCTCGACGGCTGGCACCGCCTCGACGAGCACGAGGTCGCCCTCGGTGCCCCGCACGAGCGCGCGCGCATCAAGGTCGTCCCGCGCGACGAGATGATCGCGATCTCGCGCGGCGAGTAGACCTCTCGATCGAACCGCCCCGTCTTCGGACGGGGCGGTTCGTCGTTCGTGCGCTCACCGCCGTCCGGCTGTGCAAGCCCACGACGGCGGCGACTGCGCTCGGTGGGGGTCAGTCGGCGCGGTCGGCGGCCGCGTACTTGTCGGAGAGCGCCTCTTCGTCGATCTCTTCGGAGGCCACTGTCTTGCGTCCGGCGTAGACGTCCCGATCGATCTCGTCGGTGGCGTCGGCGACCAGCATGGCCACCATCGTGTCGCCGTTGACGTTCAGGAATGTCCGGAAGACGCCGGTGAACCAGTCGACGGCGATCAACAGGCCGACCGCTTGGAGCGGCAGCCCGAGCGAGGTGGCGAGGAAGGTCGCGGCGACGGCGAAGCCGCCCGGCACGGTGATCGTGCCCATGTTGAGCATGATCGCCAGGGCCATGCCGAGAACGACCTGGCCGGGGGTCAGCTCGACCCGGGACGCCTGCGCGAGGAAGAGGATGACGATCGTGTAGTTCAGCACCGCGCCGTAGGAGCCCATGGTCAGACCGACCGACAGCGTGAAGTTGGCCACCCGCTGGCTGACGCCCACCTTCTCGACGGTGTTCTTCAGCACGGTGGGAAAGGTCACCGCGGAACTCGTGGTGGTGACCGCGATGATCGTCTGCTCCGCGAGCTTGCCCGGCAGGGCGGCCGGGTTGAGCCGGGTACGCAGGGCCACGACGATCACGAACAGCACCGTCACGATGATCACGCCGACGAGGGTGGAGCCGAGGTACGACAGCGCGCTGGTGACGACGGCGAAGCCCACGTCGCCGGCGAGGGCGGCAAGCAGGCAGAACACGCCGATCGGGGCGATGCGCATGACCAGACGGATCATGCCGAGCACGATCTGCTGCAGCTGGTCGAGCAGGGTGAGCACGAGACGGTTGCCGGTCGTGCGCACGTACCCGTTCAGGGCCAGGCCGAACAGCAGCGAGAACACGATGATGGGCAGCATGCTCGCGGTCGACATGGCGTTGAAGATGTTGGTGGAGACGAAGCCCAGGACGGTCTCCTGCCAGCCGGCCGGCGTGGCGGATTCCTGCAGGGCAGGGTCGACGGCGCCGGAGTAGTCGATGCCGGCACCGGGTTGGAGCAGGGTGGCCAGTGCCCATCCGATCACGGCCGCGACGATCGAGAACCCGATCATCCACGCGAACGTGCGTCCGGCCATGCGCCCCATGCCCGACCCCGTCATCGAGCCCGTCGCGACGATGACGGACGCCATCACCAGCGGCACGATCGCCATCTGGATGAGGCGGATGAACAGGTCTCCGACGAACTTCAGGTTCGCCGCCCACTCGCCGGTGAGCAGTCCGAAGACGATGCCCAGGACCGCCGCTAGCGCGATGAGGCTCGCCGGGTGACGGAGGATCCGCCAGGTGGTCGCGAGACCGCGACGACCGTTCGTGCTGTTCTCCGTGGTCATAGCCGCTCCTCCGCCGTTGCCCGTGGTCGGTCCAATTGTGTGCTTCGGTCGTTTCGTCGACCCGGTTCGGGTGTTTCGGGGTCGTTACGGTCTGACCAATCTGTGCAGAGCGAGAGGCGCCGCCTGGGAGGATGGGGGCGGGAGGGCCGATGAGCGATCACGCAGCACTCGCGCCGCTGGAGCGGCACGGCGGGTCGGTGCACGAAGAGATCGTGGCGCGCCTGCACGCTCTGATCCTGGCGGGGGTGCTCAAGCCCGGCGACCGGCTGGCCACCGAGCGCGAGTTGGCCGAGCAGTTGGTCGTCTCGCGCTCCGCGGTGCGCGAGGCGCTGCTGCGTCTGCAGTCGGCCGGTCTGGTCGAACGCCGTCATGGCAGCGGGACGCGCGTGAGCGCTCGCGTTCCGATCTCTGCGGCCCTGGCGTCGTGGGGTGACGACGAGCAGACGTCGATCGCCGCGGCATCCGAGTTCCGAACCGTCGTCGAGCCGCAGATCGCCCGTCTCGCTGCGACCCGGATCGACGACGCGCAACTCGACGAGCTCGAGGCGGTCGTCGCCGAGTCGAGCACCGTGCTCGACGGGCAGCGGTCGGTGCAGCTCGACATCGCGTTCCACGCGGGGGTCGCCGCGGCCACACGCAACCCTCTGCTGGCCTCTCTCAGCGAGCTGACCGTGTCGTGGACGCTCGAGGCCCGGCTCTTCTCGCACGTCGCCGCCGACGGCCGTCGACTCTCGCACGAGGGGCATGCCCGCGTCCTGCGAGCCCTGCGGGCGGCGAATCCGGATGCCGCGGAAGCGGCGATGCGTGTGCACCTCGACGAGATCGCCGACCTGGCGCAGCGCGTGCGCGACTGATCGGCGGCACCCCGCTCCGGTATCGGCGCACAGGCTCCGGGCAGTTGTCTGCGGAGGCAGACGGTCGGCGTCGACCCCACCTCGGTTATCCCGACGAGTCCTCCGCCGGGCTGCGTCCCTAGCGAGGCGCGTCGAACCGGGGGGAGTAGCGTCGTCACGTCGACTCGAATGGGCCGACGATCGAAGGAGCACCATGATCCCCACCGACGCGTCCGCCACCGAGCGCTACCGGGCCGCGCGAGACGAACTCCTCGCCGCGCGGACCGCCCCCGAGCAGGCGGCGTCCTTCCGCTGGCCGACGTTCGAGGGCGCGTTCAACTGGGCGATCGACTGGTTCGACCCGGTGGCGCGCGGAAACGACGCGCCCGCACTCATCGTCGTCGACGACGACGGCACCCACCACCAGCGCACGTTCGACGAGCTGGCGCGCCGTTCCGACCAGGTCGCGGCATGGTTGGCATCCCGCGGCGTCCGTCGCGGCGAGTCGGTGCTGCTGATGCTCGACAACCGCGTCGAGCTCTGGGAGGCGATGCTCGCGATCATGAAGATCGGCGGGGTCATCGCCCCGACCACCACGGCCCTCGGGCGGGTCGATCTCACCGACCGCATCGCGCGCGCCGAGATCCGTCACGTCGTCGTCGGCGCAGCCGATGCCGACAAGTTCCACGACCTGCCCGAGGGACTCGGCCGTATCGTCGTGGGCGGCGAATACGCCGGCTGGGCGACGTACGACGACGCCTTTCAGACGGATGCCGAGCCGGCCCGGCATCCGGGGACCACCGCAGACGACCGCCTGCTGCTCTACTTCACCTCGGGCACCACCTCGAAGCCCAAGCTCGTCGAGCACACGCATTCGTCGTACCCGGTCGGCCACCTCAGCACGATGTACTGGCTCGGGCTGCAGCCCGGCGACGTGCACCTCGCGATCAGCTCGCCCGGGTGGGCCAAGCACGCGTGGAGCCTGTTCTTCGCGCCGTGGATCGCGGGGGCGACCGTGCTCGCCCTGAACTACTCGCGCTTCTCGGCCGAGCGGCTGCTCTCGGAGCTCGAGAACGACCGCGTCACGACCTTCTGCGCGCCGCCGACCGTGTGGCGCATGCTCATCCAGGCCGATCTCACCGGGCGCCGCGGCGCGCTTCGCGAGGTCGTGTCAGCGGGCGAGCCGCTCAACCCCGAGGTCATCGCCTCGGTGCAGCGCGCATGGGGCCTCGATATCCGTGATGGCTACGGCCAGACCGAGATGACCGCCGTGGTGGCGAACACGCCGAACGCCCAGCTCGTGCCCGGTTCGATGGGTCGCCCGCTGCCCGGCTGCCCCGTGGTGCTCGTCGACCCGGTCACGGGCGAGCGCGGCGACGAGGGCGAGATCTGCATCGATCTCGCCGAACGGCCCGTCAACGTCATGACCGGCTACGTGGGCGATCCCGAGCGCAACGCCGAGGCTTTCGCCGACGGTCTGTTCCACACCGGCGATGTCGCGAGACGCGACGAGACCGGCAGCATCACGTACATCGGGCGCACCGACGACGTGTTCAAGGCGTCCGACTACAAGATCAGCCCGTTCGAGCTGGAGAGCGTGCTCATCGAGCACCCCGCCGTGATGGAGGCCGCCGTCGTGCCCGCCCCCGACGAGCTGCGGCTCGCCGTGCCGAAGGCCTACATCGTGCTGGCCGCGGGCCACGAGGCGGGCGAAGAGGTCGCGCTCGACATCCTCCGCTTCGCGCGCGAGCGACTCGCGCCGTTCCAGCGTGTGCGCCGTGTCGAGTTCTTCGAGCTGCCGAAGACGATCTCGGGCAAGATCCGCCGCGTCGAACTCCGCCAGCGCGAGGAGGCCGTCGCCCGCGGCGAGGTCGCGCACGAAGAGTGGACGGATGCCGCCCTGCGGGGCGACCGCTGACGCGCAACCCCCTCGCCGCGGTCGCATCGGCGTGTGAGCATCAAGGTATGGAAAAGGATCAGAAGCAGCCGTTCGAGAACCCTTCCGTCGACGACGACAGCGACATGCCTTCTCACATGGAGGAGCGAAACATCGGTCGGGAGACCGAGCGCGAGATCACGCAGATGATCAACGGCATCGAGGGCTGATCGACTCGGGGTGGCCGGACCTTCCGGCTACTCCTCGAGGAACGGGTCGTTCAGACCGGTTCCGTCGTGCGGATGAGGCCGCAGGTCACGCACGACCACGCCACGAGAAAGCGCTCGTCGTCGAGGACCTCGAACCGCAACGCGTCGCCGCAGGTCGGACAACGCGGGTACCCCTCGGGAACGCTCATCGCGTGGCCACGGCCTCGCTCCGACTCGGGGCTTACCGGTAGTTCGTGAACTGCAGGTCGACGTCGAGATCGGCGGCCTTCAGGAGGCGCTGGACTTCCTGCAGGTCATCGCGCGACTTCGACTGCACGCGCAGCTCATCGCCCTGGATCTGCGACTTGACGCCCTTGGGGCCCTCGTCGCGGATGATCTTGTTGACCTTCTTCGCGTTCTCTTGCGAGATGCCCTCCTTGAGCGTGGAGGTGATGCGGTACTCCTTGCCGCTTTGCACGGGCTCGCCGGTCTCGAGGCTCTTGAGCGAGATGCCGCGCTTGATGAGCTTGGTCTGGAAGACATCGAGCACGGCGTTGGCGCGCTCCTCGGAGTTCGCCTTGATGACGATCGACTCGCCGCTCCAGGCGATGGAGGCATCGGTGCCCTTGAAGTCGTACCGCTGCTCCACCTCTTTATGCGCCTGGTTGAGCGCGTTGTCGGCTTCCTGCCGGTCGATCTTGGAGACGATGTCGAACGAAGAATCAGCCATGGATTGATTCTATTCGCGGCCCCCGCGTCGACACCCCCTCGACATCGTCCGCCCCATGCGGGTAGAGGCGCTCGTAGACTCGGATGCCATGCGAGCACTCACGGAACAAGAGGTGCGGGGGGCGTTCGTCAACGCCACCGCCGAGGAGTTGCGAGTCGTGGCGCTTCCGCTCGACTTCGTGCTGACGGACTGGGATCACCTCGACTTCCTGGCCTGGCGCGATCCGCGCACGCGCGGGCGGGGCTACGTCCTCACCGAAACCGACGGAGAACCCGCCGCGATCGTTCTGCGCGCGGCCGAGGGCCAGTCCCGGGCGCGCTCGGCGATGTGCAACCTCTGCCACACGATGCAGCCCGGCGACCAGGTGTCGCTGTTCACGGCGCGCAAGGCCGGTGAAGCGGGTGAGCACGGCGACACCGTCGGCACCTACATCTGCGCCGACATGTCGTGCCACGAGACCGTGCGCCTGGCCGCCCCCCTGGCGCCGAGCGAGATCCGCGCGAGCGTCGACCGCAAGATCGACGGCACCAAGCGCCGCACCGAGGACTTCGTCAGCCGCGTGCTCGACACCGCCGAGGTCTCGCGGTGACCGTGCGGGTCGTCGTCATCGGCGACGCGTTGATCGATGAGATCCGCGACGAGACCGGTGTGCGCGAGTTCGTCGGCGGAGCGGGACTCAACGTGGCGGTGGGACTGTCGCGGCTGGGGGTACCGGCTTCGCTCATCGCCATGGTCGGCGACGATGCGGCGGGGGAGCAAATCCGCGCCTTCCTGCACGAGCACGACGTCGAGCTGCTCGCGAGCCCCGCGGAGCACGGGTCTTCACGCGCCGTGAGCACGCGCTCGCCGGGTGGCGAGCCCGAGTACGTCTTCAACGAGGCGGCACAGAACCGACGTGTGGCGTACGGAGAGGCCGAGCGCGCCGCGATCGCGGCCGCCCCGATGGTCGTCGTGAGCTGCTTCCCCTTCGACGACCCCGAGCAGACCTCCCTGCTGGTAGAGGCGACGGCGTCGCTCTCGACGCCCCTCGCGATCGACCCCAACCCGCGCAGCGGTATGTTGCGGGACCGCGCCGAGTTCGTCCGCGGCTTCGAGCGGGCGGCATCCGGAGCCCTTCTCGTGAAGGTCGGCGAGGACGACGCGCAACTGCTGTACGGCGGACCTCTCGACGACCTGCGCGCACGGCTGGTCGACCTGGGCGTCGGCGCGGTGCTCGCCACCTATGGCGCGGGTGGCGCGGCGATCGATGCGGCCGGCACCTCGGTGTCGCGTCCGATCGCGGATCTTCCCGGGCGCATCGTCGACACGATGGGCGGGGGAGACGCGGTGCTCGCCACCACCGCCGCCCTCGTGCGCGACCGACTGCCCGCGGATGCTCGGGGATGGGATGCCGTGCTCTCGCGCGCCATGGACGTCGCCGCCGCGACCTGCCGGCACGAGGGCGCCCTGCTGCGCACGCCCGAGTGAGCGGGATGGTTTCGAGCATCCCTCGCGGGATAGTAGAGTGGTCTATCGCGCCTCCGGTCGACTGAGAAAGCCGGACGGGTGCGCACCTGGCGAGTTACCCAAGCGGCCAAAGGGATCTGACTGTAAATCAGACTGCATTGCATTCGGGGGTTCGAATCCCTCACTCGCCACACCATCAGAAAAGGGCACCCGGATCGGGTGCCCTTTTCTCGTTCCCCAGCGTTGTGGGCTCAGCCTGCTGCGAGGAGCGCTTTCGATTTCGCCTCGAGGAAGCTCACGAGCGCGCCGAGCACGTTCACCTCGTTGCCGAGGTTGACCAGGGCGACGGCGCCGAGCTCGATGGTGGCGTCGCGCGCCTCCATGGTCGCCTTCCAACTGCCGTCCCCGCCGGTGATGGGCTGCAAGTACGTGATGGTCTTCGCCTCGGTGAGGTCGACGACGATGAGTCCGGAGTCCGGGTCGGTCTCGTCCTCTTGATCGAGGACGCGGATATCGCTGCCGGTGAGATAGCCGAGCGCGCGGAACTCGGTCAGCCACGCCTCGAGGAGGGACTTGTCGAGCAAAGTTCGTACCGGCATGGGCCTCTCCGATTCATTCGCACGAATATGGTGCGCCCCCACATTATGCGGGGTGATGAGAGAAGTCGACCGACGGGCCTCGAGGTGGTATCAGGCGGCGCGGACGGGGCGACCGGCGGGACGTGCCGCGCGGACAGGTGCGTGGGTCGCCTGCTCGGCGGCCTCCCACGTGTGGGTGTCGATCACGAGACCCGAGGCGGCGTTCGCCTGGTCGGCGAGGGACCGGAGGTATTCGCCCACGAGCTGCTCGGGCTCGACGGCGTCGAAGACGAACCGCAGGGGAATGGAGGGCTGGAGCCAGATCGTGGAGCGGCCGGCTTCTTCGGGGGTGCCGGTCCACGTCAGGGTGAACGATTCACCGCGGCGGAGCTTGGTCGAGGTGATCACCTTGATGTAACCCATCAGGCGATCGGGCAGAACGATCGGGTCCTTGTCGGATCCGTAGAACAACGTGGCCATGGCGATCTCCTTCGCTCGGGGTCGACGGGCTGATCATTAAGGTAGCACGTATTTCACAAACTTAATTAATTCTGCAAAATATTCAGGATGTTCACTATGGTGGAGTTGTGGCCGGCCGGGCCATGAAGGAGGAGGTGGTGGAATGACTCAGTCCTCCGCGTTGACCATGGCGCTCGACGAGTACGTCGAAGCGCGTGACGAGATGGCCGCGCAGGCACGCGCCGACCTCGGTGTGAGCGAGCTGGAGGCTGCGGCTCTCTGCTGCATCTGCGACGAGCCCGGCATCCGCCCCTCCCACCTCCGCTCTCGGCTGGGGGTGACTCCTGCCGGGGTGACCACCCTCGTCGACCGGCTCATCGGCCGAGGTCTGCTGCGCCGTGAGCTCGACGTCGACGATCGGCGCGTCAACCACATCTACCTCGAGATCGACCTTGAGGCCGAGCCGTGGAACGGTCTCCGCCGGTTCCCGAGCGAGGTCGAGGCGGCCGTTCTGTCGGAACCGCGCGAGGCCGCCGAGGCTGCCGCGGCTCTGCTCCGCCGCATCACGGAGCGGGTTCGTACGCGGGTCTGAGGCGACCGGCCTCGAGGTGGATCACCTGGTCCGCCTCCGCGATCAGCCGTTCGTCGTGGCTGACGCACACCGCCGTCGCGGCGCGGCGGATCTCTTCCTCGATCGCCGCGCGGTTGAGCTCCGCGCTCGCCGTGTCGAGCCCGGTGGTCGGTTCGTCGAGCAGCAGGATCTCGGCCTGTCGGGCGAGGCCTTGCGCCAACAGGGCGCGCTGACGCTGTCCTCCGGACAGGGATGAGAACGGATGCCGACCCAGGTGCGCGATGTCGAGTCGCCGCATCGAGAGGTCGACCACTTTCCGATCCTCGCGCGTCAGGCGGCGGAGGGGGCCGATGCGACCCCACGCCCCCACGGTCACGACATCGCGAACGGTGAGGGGGAGGTGTTCTCCCACGGCTGCTCGCTGGGGGACGAAGGCGCGTGACTGATCGCCGAGCTCGATAGACCCGGATGCCGGTATGCGGGCGCCCGCGAGAACTTCGAGCAGCGTCGACTTGCCCGCACCGTTGGGCCCGACGATCACGGTGAGGGCCGCGCGGGGGAGGTCGAGGTCGACGTCGTCGAGGGCGACCGTCCCGGGGAACTCGACGCGCAGACCGCGGGCACGCAGGGCGGGAGTCGTCATATCTCCATCATACGAGTTTGATAACCGTTCTCACTTGACGCTACGGTCGAACATCGTGTCCTGGCTCACCGATCCCTTCTCGCTCGAGTTCGTGCAGCGTGCCCTCCTGGGCGGCGTGCTCGTCGCGGTGCTCTGCGCGGTTGCCGGCACCTGGGTGATCGTCCGGGGCATGGCGTTCCTCGGCGAAGCGCTCGCGCACGGCATGCTCCCCGGTGTGGCCCTGGCCACCGTGCTCGGCGTGCCCGTGCTCATCGGGGCGGCCGCCAGCGCCGTGGTGATGAGCCTCGGCATCGGTGCGGTGCAGCGGCGCGCGAAGCTCTCGTACGACACGAGTATCGGCCTGTTGTTCGTCGGCATGCTCGCACTCGGCGTGATCGTGATCTCGCACGCGGGAAGCTTCGCGACCGATGCCACGGCCATCCTGTTCGGTGACATCCTCGCCATCACGAGCGCCGATCTCGTCGTCCTGGCCATCGCGGTCGTCGTCGGGATCGCTGCCGCGACCCTGACGCACCGCTCGCTCGTCGCCCTCGCGATCGACGAGCGCGTCGCGCGGGTGCTCGGACTCGGCCCGCGTCTGGCGCAGACGGTACTGGTGGGTCTGGTGACCCTCGCCGTGGTGGCTTCGTACCAGGCCGTCGGCTCGCTGCTGGTGGTGGGGCTGCTCGTCGCTCCCGCCGTGGCGGCGAGGCAGTGGACCGAACGCATCCCCTCGACCATGGTGCTCGCGGCCGGTATCGGCGCGGCCGCCGTTGCGGTCGGGCTCCTCGTTTCGTGGCACGCCGCGACGGCCGCCGGAGCGACGATCGCCGCCACCGCGATCGCCGCCGCCGGCGTCTCTTGGCTGCTGCGACTCGCCACGGACCAGGCCCGTCGTCGCTTTCCCGCGACGATCGCCGTACCCGCCTGACTTCCCTTCCCGCTCCACCGGAAAAGACCCCATGCTTCATCCCACTCGACCTCTCGCGCCCCTCGGCGCGCTCCTGCTCCTGGCCCTGGCGGGCTGTGCCGCGCCGTCCGCCCCGACAGCGACTGCCGAGAGCGACGCTCACGGCCAGATCGACGGCGCCGCAGAGCTGGCCGAGCCCGCGCTCGGGCTCACCTCGATCGACGCCGACGGTCGGGTCTCGCACCTCGACCTCCTCGACGAGTCGACGGCCGACCTCGGAACCGTCCGCGCGCCCGCGGCGGTGCATTCCGACGGTCGCTACCTCTTCTCCGCCGCTGCCGACGGCGTCTCGATCGTCGACAGCGGGGTGTGGACGTGGGATCACGTCGACCACTTCCACTACTACCGGGCACCCGCACGGGTGATCGGCGAGGTCGCGGGCGAGGGCGTGGCCACGGTGGCGACATCCAACTCGTCGACGACGGGCGGCACGGGGGTGTTCTTCCCCGACTCCGGTGAGGCGGTCCTGCTCGACACCGAGGCGCTGTCGAAGGGCGAAGTGGCCGAGAAGTTCCGCGTGACCACGGAGCCGGGCGCAGGTCTCGTCGTCCCGGCCGGGTCGTTCGCGGCGATCGCCTCCGCGGGCGAGGTGTCGCTGCACGCGGCAGACGGAACCGCGATCGGGGTGACGACCCCGTGCGCCGAACCCTCGGGCACCATCACGACACGCGTCGGAGCGGTGATCGGCTGCCGGGACGGCGCCGTGCTCGTGAGCGTCGACGGCGAGCAGCCGGTCGCCGAGGTCGTTCCGTATCCGCCCGGGACCACCGCGCCCCGCGCCACGGGCTTCCACAACCGGGAGGGTCGACCGAGCGTCGCCGCTCTCGCGGGCGACGCCGGAATCTGGATCCTCGACACCCGCGAGCGCGCGTGGACGCTGCTTCCCACCCCCGAGCCCCTCGTGCAGGTCACGGCGGTCGACGACAAGAACGCGAACGTCCTCGCCCTGACCGCGGGCGGTCGGGTGCTCGTGCTCGACGGTGACACCGGCGCGGTGCGCGCGGCATCCGCCCCTCTGGTCTCGGAGAGCCTCGCCGCCGGACTGCCCGTGATCCTGATCGCCGACCAGCAGCGTGCATACCTCAACGGGCCGGCCGAGAACCGCATGTGGGAGCTCGACTTCGCCGACGACGCGCGAGTGGCACGCGAGTTCGCCCCCGAGCGCACGCCGCTCTTCTTCGCAGAGACGGGACGCTGACATGCGCCGCACCCTCGCCGCCCTCGCCGCGGCTGCTCTCCTGTGCCTCACCGGGTGCGCCGGCTCCGCGGCATCCGATCGACCTCTGGTCGTGGTGACCACGAACATCCTCGGCGACGTCGTGTCGAAGCTGGCGGGCGACGACGTCGAGGTCCTGACCCTCATGCGCCCGGGCGCCGACCCGCATTCGTTCGAGATCTCCGCCGCCGAGGCCGCGCGCATGCGTTCCGCCGACCTGCTGGTCGCCAACGGACTCGGTCTCGAGGAGGGGCTGCAACAGCACCTCGACGCCGCGTCCGCCGACGGGGTGCGCACCATCGTCGCGGGCGACGCCGTCCGTGTGCTGCCGTACACCTCCGCCGATGCAGACGGGGCCGACGACCCGCACTTCTGGACCGACCCCGCGCAGATGATCGCCGTGGTGGACCGGCTCACTCCCGCGCTCGAGAGCCTCGGCGGGGCCGCCGTCACCGAGCGCTCCGCCGACTACCGCGCGCAGCTCGAGACGCTGGACGCGGACATGACCGCGGCTTTCTCCGCGATCCCGGCCGAGCGTCGTGCCCTCGTCACCAACCACCACGTGTTCGGCTACCTCGCCGATCGCTTCGACTTCCGCCTGATCGGGGCCGTCATCCCCGGCGGGACCACCCTCGCCGCCCCGAGCACGAGCGATCTCGCCGACCTCGTCGCGGCGATCGATGAAGCGAAGGTGCCGACCATCTTCGCCGAGTCCTCGTCTCCCGACCGGCTCGTGCGCGCACTCGCCGAGGAGGCCGACCGCCACGTCGAGGTGGCCGAGCTGTTCACCGAGTCGCTCACCGACGCCTCGGGCGACGCCCCCGACTACTTGACCATGATGCGCGTCAACACGGAGCGCATCGCCACCGGGCTCTCGCCCTGACGAGACCCGCCCACCGAAGAAAGAGACACCCATGCGCAGCTTCTCCCTGCCCCGCGCGGGCCTGGTCGCCCTCGCGATCGGCGCCACCGTCACCCTGTCGGCCTGCGCCGGCGGCACCGCCCCCGGGCCCGCGTCCCCGGATTCGACCGTCGCAGCCGAGGCGGCCACGCGTGTGGCGTTGTCGTACCCCGGCGGCATCCTGGTGCTCGACGGTCAGACGCTCGAGACCGTCGGCGACTTCTCGTCGGAGGAGTTCACCCGCCTGAACTCCGCCGGCGACGGCCAGCACATCATGGTGACCATGAGCGAGGGTTTCCAGGTTCTGGATGCCGGCACCTCGGCCGCCGAGCCCGAGCTCACCGACCTCGTCTTCCCGGCGTCCAAGCCCGGTCACGTGGTGACGCACGGGGGGAAGACGGTCCTCTACGCCGACGGCACGAGCGACTCGACGATCTTCGACACCGATGCGCTGTTGGCATCCACCGAGTCCCTTCCCGAGGTCGAGACGGTTCCGGGCGTCGAGGCGCACCACGGGGTGTCGATCGTGCTCGAGGACGGCTCGTTCGTGACCACCGTGGGCAACGCCAACGGTCGCACGGGCATCGTCGTGAAGGATTCCTCGGGTGCGACCATCGCCGAGAACGCGGCCTGCCCGGGCGTGCACGGTGAAGGCACCGCCAAGGACGAGGTCGTCGTCTTCGGGTGCGACAACGGCGCTCTCGTGCTCGACGAGGGTCAGATCACCAAGATCGAGGCCCCCGACCAGCCCTACGGACGCTCGGGCAACATGTTCGTGAGCGAGACCAGCCCGCTCGTGCTCGGCGACTACAAGGACGACCGCGACGCCGAGGGGTACCTGTTGCACCGCGTCTCCGTCGTCGACACGGCCGCCAAGACGCAGACCGTCATCGACATGCCCGCAGGGGCCGAGTACACCTTCCGCGACCTGGCGCGCGGTCCGCAGGATCTGGGATACGTCCTGGCCTCCGACGGTGCGATCCACGTGCTCGACCTCGAGAAGGGGGCGTTCACCGACGCCTTCCCCGTGATCGACGCGTGGGAGGGCCCGGTCGAGTGGCAGGACGCCCACCCCGCGATCAAGGTCTCGGGTGACATCGCCTACGTGACCGAGCCCGCGAAGAACGCCGTGCACGCGGTCGATCTCACCACCGGCGCGGTCGTGAAGAGCGTCACCCTCGATCACACGCCGAACGAGATCGCGCTCACGAAGTAAGCGTCCGCTCGCAGACGGGAGTGATCGTCTGCGAGAGGCGCCCTATCGGCCGCCCCGGTCGTACGCCACCTGCAGTGCTTCGCGCACCGCGCGTACGCCGGGGCGGTCGGCCGTTCCGCGGCGGACGGCCGTGAACACCTCGCGTCGCGGCTGGCCGGGCAGGCCCACGAGTCGCACGGGAGGCGTCTCGCCCGCGAAGACGAGATCGGGGATCATGCCGACGGCATGACCGGATGCCACGAGCCGGGCGTGCGCGGTGAGGTCGGCCATCTCGAAGCGCACGTCGGGCTCGAACCCGGCGGCGCGGCACTGCTGCGTCGCCCACTGACGGGCGGCGGTGCCCACCGGCTCCATGACCCAGGCGCGCTCGCGCAGGTCCTCCAGGCTCTGCGCCGGATCGTCGCTCGAGACGGCCAGACGGATGGCATCCCGCCCCAGCAGGCTGCGCTCGAGCCCCTCGCGATGCTCGCGCGTGTGACCCGGGTACTGCTCGGCCACGACGAGGTCGAAGCCGCGCGCGGCCACCTCGAACAGTCCCTCCTCGGGGGCGAGCTCCGCGACCTCGATGCGCAGGTTCGGCTCGCTCCCGGCCAGGGCGTCGAGGGCTCGGGGGAGTAGGCCGTGCGCGGCGGACTGCATGACGGCCACCCGCACGGGCGCCAGCGACGGCCGCATGCGTTCCAGTTCGGCGCGGGCCGCTTCATCGGCGGCCAGCATGCGCGCGGCGTGCGCCGCGAGAGCGGCCCCTTGGGCGGTCAGACGGACGCGCCGTCCGTCCGGTTCGAGCAGCGGCACCCCGGCCTCTTTCTCGAGCAGGGCGAGCTGCTGCGAGATGGTCGACGGGCTGTACGAGAGGGCGTCGGCGACGGCCGCGAGGGTGCCGCGGACCGACAGCTCGTGCAAGAGGCGCAAACGGCGCAGGTCGAACATGGCATCCCTTCGGCTTCATCGATCAGTATGCGTCAGAAATCATCGCTTTTCCCGAACGGATAGCAGCCCCATGCTGAAAACATCCGAGGAAGGATCGCCATGTCGCTCACCGATGTCCCCGACACCACGTCCGGCACCACCCCCGCCGCACTCGTCTCTGCCCACGAGCTCGCCGACGAAGCGATCGCCCTCGTGCGCCGCTGGCTCGCCGAGAGCCGGAACGAGCCCGTCGACGCCGCAGCCCAGCGGCTGGCCGGGGTTCTGCGCGACCCGCACGGCCTCGACTTCACCGTCGGCTTCGTCGACGGCGTCGTGCGCCCCGAAGACGTGCGCGTCGCCGCGCGCAACCTCGCCGCGCTCACCCCGCTCATCCCGGGCTTCCTGCCGCTGCACCTCAAAGCCGCGATCCGCGTAGGTGCGTTCGCCGCGCCCATCCTGCCGCAGATCGTCGTGCCCGCCGCCCGTACGGCACTGCGCTCGATGGTGCGCCACCTGATCGTCGACGCCACCGACCGCAAGCTCGGCGAGGCCATCTCCTCGATCCGCGGTCGGGGAGACGGCATCCGCCTCAATGTGAACCTGCTCGGCGAGGCGATCCTCGGCAAGAAAGAGGCCGCGCGGCGCCTGGCCGGCACCCGAAAGCTCCTCTCGCGCGACGACGTCGACTACGTCTCGATCAAGGTCTCGTCGACCGTCGCCCCGCACACGCCCTGGGCCTTCGACGCCGCCGTCGCCGACGCGGTGGCGGCCCTGCGCCCGCTCTACCGTGTGGCGAAAGAGACCGGCACCTTCCTCAACCTCGACATGGAGGAGTTCAAAGACCTCGACCTCACCGTCGCCGTCTTCGAGACGCTGCTGGCCGAGCCCGAGTTCCACGGCGTCGAGGCCGGCATCGTGCTGCAGGCCTATCTGCCCGACGCGCTCGCCGCGATGATCCGCCTGCAGGAGTGGACCGCCGCGCGTGTGGCCTCCGGGGGAGCCCCCATCAAGGTGCGCGTGGTCAAGGGCGCGAACCTGCCGATGGAGCGGGTGGATGCCGACGTGCACGACTGGCCGCTCGCCACCTGGCCCTCGAAGCAGGCGACCGACGCCTCGTACAAGGCCGTCCTCGACTACGCGCTGCGCCCCGAGCACACGACCAACGTGCGGATCGGCGTCGCCGGCCACAACCTGTTCGACGTCGCCCTCGCCTGGCTCCTCGCCGAGCGTCGCGGAGTCACCGGCGGCATCGACGTCGAGATGCTTCTCGGCATGGCGACCGCGCAGCAGTCCGTCGTCCGCCGCACGGTCGGTTCGATCCTGCTCTACACCCCCGTCGTGCACCCGCAGGAGTTCGACGTCGCGATCGCGTACCTGATCCGCCGCCTCGAAGAGGGCGCATCGAGCGAGAACTTCATGTCGGCGGTGTTCGACCTCGACACCCACGAGGCGCTGTTCTCTCGCGAGCGTGACCGCTTCTTGGCATCCCTCGCCGACATGCCCGAGGGCGTTCCCGCCTCGAACCGGGTGCAGGACCGCTCGGCCGAGGCCCCTCTCGCCCCCGCGCACGGCTTCCGCAACACCCCCGACTCCGACCCGGCGATCGAGGCGAACCGCGACTGGTCGCGGGCGATCGTCGCGCGCATGGAGGACTCGCCGCTCGGCGCGCGGACCATCGCCGACCACACGGTCACCGACGAAGCCACGCTGAACGCACTGATCCAGGATGCCGCGACGGCTGCCGCGGGCTGGCGCGAGCTCGGAGCCGCGAAGCGCGCGGAGATCCTGCACCGCGCGGGCGACGCGCTCGAGAAGCGTCGCGCCGACCTGCTCGAGATCATGGGCGCCGAGTGCGGCAAGGTCATCGAGCAGAGCGACCCCGAGGTGTCGGAGGCGATCGACTTCGCGCACTACTACGCCGAGCAGGCGCGCACGCTCGAGACCGTCGACGGCGCGCAGTTCTCGCCCGTCGGCGTCACCGTCGTCACCCCGCCGTGGAACTTCCCGGTCGCCATCCCGGCCGGCTCGACGCTTGCGGCGCTCGCCGCCGGGTCCGCCGTGGTCATCAAGCCCGCGGGTCTCGCGGAGCGCTCCGGCGCCGTGATGGTCGAGGCCCTGTGGGAGGCGGGCGTTCCCCGCGAGGTGCTCAAGCTCGTGCAGGTGTCCGAGAACGACCTCGGCCGGCAGCTGCTGACGCACCCCGCCGTCGAGCGTGTTGTGCTCACCGGCGCCTACGAGACGGCCGAGCTGTTCCGCTCCTTCCGTCCCGACCTGCCGCTCCTGGCCGAGACGAGCGGCAAGAACGCCGTCATCGTCACCCCCAGCGCCGACCTCGACCTCGCCGCGAAAGACGTCGCGATGTCGGCCTTCGGCCACGCGGGCCAGAAGTGCTCCGCGGCATCCCTCGTCGTGCTCGTCGGATCGGTGGCGCGCTCGCGGCGCTTCCGCGACCAGCTCGTCGATGCCGTCACCTCGCTCGAGGTCGGTATGCCGTGGGACGAGGCCTCGCGCATCGGACCCCTCATCGAGCCCGCTCAGGGAAAGCTGCTGCGCGCGTTGACGTCGCTCGAGCCCGGCCAGCGCTGGGTGGTCGAGCCGAAGCGCCTCGACGACGAGGGGATGCTGTGGCGGCCCGGCATCCGCGAGGGCGTGCAGCCCGGCAGCGAGTTCCACCGCACCGAGTACTTCGGTCCCGTGCTCGGCATCATGACCGCCGAGACCCTCGACGACGCGATCGAGATCGTCAACGCCATCGAGTACGGCCTCACCTCGGGCCTGCACGCGCTGGATTCGTCCGAGATCGACACCTGGCTCGCGCGCATCGAGGCCGGCAACGTCTACGTCAACCGCGGCACCACCGGCGCCATCGTGCAGCGCCAGCCCTTCGGCGGCTGGAAGAAGTCCGCCGTCGGCGCGGGCACCAAGGCCGGCGGACCGCACTACCTGTTCGGCTTCGGAACGTGGGCGGATGCCGAGACCTCGTCGCCCCGCACGCCCGCCGCCCTCGCCGCCCCGGCGCTGGCGGCCGTGCCCGCCGCGGACCGCGAGTGGGTGGCATCCGCCCTCTCGAGCGATGCCGCCGCGTGGGCCGGGGAGTTCTCGCTCGCCCGTGACGTGACCGGCCTGGAGTCGGAGCAGAACGTGCTCCGCTACGCCGCGGTTCCGGTGACCGTGCGCGTCGAGGACGCGTCGGAGGCTGCGCTCGTGCGCGTGGTCGCCGCGGGTGTCCGCGCCGGGTCGGCCGTGACGGTGAGCACGGCTCGCGAGCTCTCGCCCGCGGTGCGTGCCTGGCTCGAGGGCGTCGGCGTCCGCGCCGCGGTCGAAGACGCCGCCGAGTGGGGTCGCCGCGCTGCGCGGCTGGCCCGGACGGGTGGCCGCATCCGCCTGCTCGGCGGATCGCCCGTGGCGGTGGCCGAGGCGACGAACGGCTCGCCCTCGGTCGCCCTCTACGCAGGCGACGTCACCCGCGCCGGGCACGTCGAACTGTTGCCGTTCCTGCGCGAGCAGGCCGTGTCGATCACCGCGCACCGCTTCGGGACGCCGCGCCGGTACGAGGTGCCGCCGCTGGTCGGCTGATCCCCCCCCTGACGGCGGGGCCGTTCCTTCGGGGCGGCCCCGCCTCTTCGGTGGGCCCGGGACGGTGCCGCGGGCGTACCGTCCGGCGGAGACCGGTGGCGACCTGCCGGGTCGGGGTGGTGTGGGTCGGCGTGTCGGGGTCGGAGTCCGCAGGACGGCGCGCACGACAGGCACGTCGAGGATCCGGGTGGCGGCTACGTCGTTCCCGACGCCGCGGGACCGCGGTCGCCGCGTGCGAGATCTTCGCGGGGGAGGGGTACCTGTCGACCCGCCCCGGCGGCCGGTCGTGTTCGGCTACGCTGGGCCGTCGACACTGGCATTGATGGATGCCGTCGCCCAGATCGTCGAGACGCTCCGCGCCCATGGCGGACCGTCGTGCGGAGTTCGGCGGTGACACGCCAGGCACGGTGAGGGCCTGAGCGGTGTGTCCCGCAGAACCTCCGCAGGACGGGGGAGGCCCCGGCCCCGGCCCTCACCGACCGAGGATCTCCAACGCCGCCATCGCCGCGTTCTGACCCCCGATGCCGCTCACCGCCCCGCCGCGCTGAGCGCTCGAACCGCACAGCAAGACCCGCGCGTGCGGCGTCGCCACTCCCCAGCGCGCGGCGGGGGAGTCGGCGGGCGCGTCGAGCCACGGCCACGAGAGGGCGCCGTGGAAGATGTCGCCGCCGGCCATGTTGAGCGTGGCTTCAAGGTCGCTGGTCGTGCGGGCCTCGATGCAGAGCCGGCCGTCGGGCGCCCGCAGGATGCAGTCGCGCAGCGGCTCGGCGAGCACCGACTCCAGCGACGCCTGGGCGGCGGCCAGCAGTCGTGCTCCCGCGGCGACCGGGTCGGTGTCGGCGATGAGCCGGTGCGGCACCTGCAGGCCGAACATCGTGAGCGTCTGCGCGCCCGACGCGCGCAGCTCCTCACCGAGGATGGACGGGTCGGTGAGCGAGTGGCAGTAGATCTCGACCGGGAGAGGCTCCGGGATGAGCCCTCCGGATGCCGCCACGTGAGCGGCATCCAACTGGGTCATGGTCTCGTTGACGTGGAAGGTGCCCGAGAACGCCGCTTCGGGGGTCACCGATTCGTCTCGCAGTCGCGGCAGCCGCGAGAGCAGCATGTTGACCTTCACCTGCGCACCCTCCGGCTCCTCCGCCCTCGTCGTGGCGGCGCCGCCCGCAGCCAGCAGGCGGTCGAGGACGGCGCGGCCGACGCCGCTGAGCACGAGGTCGCCGTGGAAGACGTCGGAGCGGTCGGTCATGGTGTGCACGTCGCCGTCGGGTGAGATCGAGATGACCTCGACGCCGGTGACGATCTCGGCCCCCGCTTCGCGAGCGGCGCGTTCGAGTTCGGCCGTGACCGCGCCCATGCCACCCACGGGGACGTCCCAATCTCCCGTCCCGCCGCCGATCACGTGGTAGAGGAAGCAGCGGTTCTGCGCGAGGGAGGGGTCGTCGGACGAGGCGAAGGTGCCGATGAGCGCGTCGGTGAGGGCGATACCGCGCACCAGATCGCTCTCGAACGAAGAGCGCAGCAGGTCGCCGAGCGGGCGGGTGGTGAGGGCCTCCCACAGCTCGTCGTCGCCCACGCGTTCGCGCAGTTCGTCCGCCGTGGGCAGCGGCTCGGTCATCGTCGGGAAGACCGCCCGGGCCACCGGGGCGAGGCGCTCGCCGAACGCCGCGAAGCGCTCGGCCTCCTCCGCGTCGCCGAGGGTGCGCGCGAACGAGGCGGCCGTCGCCTCGGCATCCCGCGTATCGACGAGGATCCCGCGCGTGGGATCGGCCGGGTCGGGTGTGTAGGAGGAGTAGCGGCGGCGGCGCAGGTCGACGCGCAGACCCAGGTCGTCGATGACCTTCTGCGGCAGCAGGCTCACCAGGTACGAGTAGCGCGACAGGCGCGCATCGACACCCGCCCACGGGCGCTCCGACACGGCGGCGCCGCCCACGGCATCCGATCTCTCGATCACCACCACGCTGCGCCCTGCCCGGGCGAGATAGGCCGCGGCGACGAGGGCGTTGTGCCCGCCCCCCACGATGACGACGTCGTACCGGCGAGAATCCGAAGCGGTCATGAGCCCACGCTAACGACAGCGGCGAATTCGCCGAAAGGGGTGGCGCACGTAGCCTGGATGCCATGACTTCCGCAGCCGACCTGCTCGAGATCGCCACGCGTATCGCTCGGGAGGCCGGTGAACTCGCCCACCGTCGCCGTCGCGAGGGCGTGACGGTCGCCGCGACCAAATCGGCCGCCGCCGACATCGTCACCGCCGCCGACCGCGAGGTTGAGGCCTTCATTCGCGCGGAGCTCGCGCGAGAGCGTCCGGACGACGGCTTCTTCGGCGAGGAATCCGGGGCCGAAGAGGGAACGAGCGGCATCACGTGGGTCGTGGATCCCATCGACGGCACCGTCAACTACGCCTACGGGATCCCGGCCTGGGCCGTGAGCATCGCCGCTGTCGAGGGCACCGCCGAGACCGCGTCGTGGACCGCGCTCGCCGGGGCGGTCTTCAACCCCGTGACGGGCGAGCTCTTCCGTGCCTCGCGCGGTGGAGGTGCCTGGCTCGGCGACCAGCGCCTGTCGGTCGCCGAGGTGGGCCCCGCCGGGGGACTCGTCGCCACCGGTTTCGGGTATAACCCCGAGACCCACGGTCCGGCCCTGGAGCAGCTGTCGCGTGTCATGCCGATCGCCCGTGACGTGCGCCGTATCGGCGCGGCGTCCCTCGATCTGGCCTCGGTGGCCGCCGGTCGCGTCGACGCGTATTACGAGCGCGGCACGCAGCCGTGGGATCACGCCGCCGGCGCGCTGCTGGTCGCCGAAGCGGGCGGAGTCGTCGGGGGAGCGCCCGGCGGACGCCCCGGCAACGGCATGGTGATCGCCGCGGGGCCGGAGTTCTACCGCCGTCTCGAGCCGCTCCTCGACTACGAGCGGTGACAGGGGCCGCGCCCATGGCATTCTCAGATCAGCCGAGGTAGGGTGTTTACCAGTTCGTTATCTTCCGCAACCCGAACCTGCGGAGATGGCCAAGCCCCTACAGCCCGAAGCCGTCGCGTTCGCGACACGACACGAGAGCCCTTCCGCGTTGCCGTCAGAAGCCTCTGAGACTGAGCCCGCCGTCACCCGACGGTCTCGTCGCCCCCTCCCCACGCCCGCTCCCGAGACGACCCCCCGGCTGACCCGAGCCGAGATGCGCCGTCGCTCCGCGAGCGAGACCCCCGTCGCCACGCTCGAGGCCCCCGCCGCCGAGCCGCAGGGCGCCGACCCCGCCCCGGTCGACGCCGACGCCGCCTCTCAGTCCGAGCTGATCGAGAGCGTCGCCGCTGCCGTCGTCGGCACCGTCATCGCCGCGACCATCGAGCCCACGCTGCCGCCTCGCGCCGCCGCCGCGGCTCCCGCCGAGCAGACTCCGGATGCCGCGGCCTCCGACGCCCTCGACGTCACCGTCGTCGACGAGCAGCGTCGTGCCGACGACGTCGCCGTCATCCTGCAGAGCGCGGACGGCGCCGTCGCCACCACCCCGGTGTCCCTTCCGACCTCGCCCATCACTCTTCCCGTGAGCCGTCGGTCGCGCCGTCGCCCCCAGGCGTCGGTCATCCTCGACTCGACCGCCGACGAGGCTGTGGCCGAGCCGGTCGTCGCTGCCGCCGAGCCGGCCGCGGCGCGCGCGTCGAAGCCGCTCGAACAGGCCGCTATCGAGCAGCCCGTCGCCGCCGCGTTCCCCGCTGACGACACCGTGGCCGATGAATTCGCCACCGCCGCGCGCCTGTTCTCTTTCACCGGCGAGACGCCCACGCAGCAGGCGGCTCCCGTCACCCCCGCTCCTGAGCCGGTGTCGGAGGGGCTGCCCGCCGCGGCCGCTCCCCGCACCCGCCGCAACGTCCGCCGCATCGCCGCGACCTCGTTCTCGGTCGGCGTCATGGGCGTCGTCGGACTCCTCACCGTGGGCATGACCATGCCGGTCAGCGCCATCGCCTCGGCGAGCGGCACCGACAGCATCACCGCTCCGGTCGCCGACACCGCGACCACGCGTCTCGCGGTCGGCGGAGACGTCGCCTCGTCCGACGGGGCGATCCAGGCGTACGTCGCCCCGGCCCAGTCGCAGGCCGCGGTCGTCGACCGCGCCGACGGCTACAGCGCCACCACGTACTCCAAGATGGCCGTCGACTCGGGCATCAAGTACCCCACGAACTTCTACGTCAACAATCCGACGTCGCCCATCCAATGGCCCTTCGCGGTCGGCGTCTCGATCTCGTACGGCTTCGGCATGCGCGACGGCGGCTTCCACGAGGGTGCCGACTTCGTGCCCGGCGAGGGTGCGCCCGTGCAGGCGATCGCCGACGGCACCGTCCGTATCGCGACCGAGCAGGGTGGCGCCTTCGGGGTGACCGTGCTGATCGACCACGTGATCGACGGACAGCTCGTCTCGAGCCGCTACGGCCACATGCAGTACGGCTCGCTCCAGGTCACCCCGGGCGAGAAGGTGCACGTCGGCCAGTTCCTCGGACGCACCGGCAACACGGGTCGATCGTTCGGCGCGCACACGCACGTCGAGATCCTCCAGAACGGCACGACCCCGATCGACCCCATCGCGTGGCTGCGTCAGCACGCCGGCGGCTAAGGCTCGATTCGTAAGAGAGTGTCGAGGTCTGATATTCTCTTCTAGTTGCCCGGAGCGATCCGGGTACGCCCCGATAGCTCAGTGGCAGAGCACTTCCATGGTAAGGAAGGGGTCGTCAGTTCAATCCTGACTCGGGGCTCAAGGCATCCTCATCTGAATCCAGGATGCCGTGCGGCGGGGTAGCTCAGTTGGTGAGAGCGCACGACTCATAATCGTGAGGTCGCGGGTTCAAGCCCCGCTCCCGCTACAGATTCGCCGCAAAGCCGTCCTCCGGGGCGGCTTTCGCTTCTCTCCGACGCGTTCCCGCACGAGGTCCTCACGGCGCCCCGATAGGGTGAGCCGCGTGAGTGATTCGGGAGAGTTCGTCCAATCCCTCGCTCGCGGTCTTGAGGTGATCCGCTCCTTCGACGCCGAGAACCCGGCGCTGACCCTCAGCGACGTCGCCCGCCGCGCCGATCTGACCCGTGCCGCGGCCCGCCGGTTCCTCCAGACGCTCGAGACCCTGGGTTACGTGCGCGCCGACGGCCGGGTCTTTTCGCTGACGCCGCGCGTTCTCGAGCTCGGCTTCAGCTATCTCTCTGCGCTCTCGCTGCCGGCGCTGGCCCAGCCGCATCTCGAGCGTCTGTCGCGCGAGGTGGGGGAGAGTGTCTCGTCGGCCGTGCTCGACGGGGCCGACATCGTCTACGTCGCCCGCGTTCCCACGCGACGGATCATGAGCGTCGGCATCACGATCGGCACGCGTTTCCCCGCCTACGCGACCAGCATGGGGCGCGTGCTGCTCGCGGCGCTTCCCGACGCCGACGCGCGAGAGATCGTGGCCGCCTCGCACCCGGCCCCTCTCACCCCGCGCACGCGGACGGACGTCGATGCGATCGCCGTCGAGCTCGAGGCGGTGCGTGCTCAGGGGTGGGCTCTCGTGGACGGCGAGCTCGAAGAGGGGCTGCGCTCCCTCGCGGCGCCCGTTCACGACCGCTCCGGGGCGGTGGTTGCGGCGGTGAACATCTCGGCCAGTTCCCGCGGTGGCGCCGACGAGTGGCGAGAGCGGTGCCTGCCGGCACTGCGGGCCGCCGCGGCCGAGATCGACGCGGACCTCCGCCTGGTCTGAATTCCGGCTGCGGGCCCACGGCGGTCCTCCCTTGCCGTCTTCGCGGTGGTCGGCGTATCCTGTTCGCAGAACGTACGCATGTACGCAGAGCGAACAAGCAAGGATGCTCCGCATGATCGACAAGACCGTCCCCGACCTCGCGTCGGCCGTCGCCGGGATCGCCGACGGCGCGACCGTGATGATCGGCGGCTTCGGCCGCGCGGGTCAGCCCGTCGAGCTGATCGACGCGCTCATCGCGCACGGCGCGCGCGATCTCACCGTCGTCAACAACAACGCGGGCAACGGCGACACCGGCTTGGCCGCCCTGCTCGCGGCCGGGCAGGTGCGCAAGATGATCTGCTCCTTCCCGCGCCAGAGCGACTCGTGGGTCTTCGACGGGCTGTACCGCGACGGCAAGGTCGAGCTCGAGCTCGTGCCGCAGGGCAATCTCGCCGAGCGCATCCGCGCCGCCGGCGCCGGCATCGGCGGGTTCTTCACCCCCACCGGCTTCGGGACGCAGCTCGCCGAGGGCAAAGAGACGCGGCGCATCGACGGCCGCGACTACGTGCTCGAGTACCCCATCCGTGCGGATGCCGCCCTGATCAGCGCCCGCGCCGCCGACCGCTGGGGCAACCTCGTCTATCGCGAGACGGCACGCAACTTCGGCCCCATCATGGCCGCGGCTGCGGCCACCACGATCGTTCAGGTCGACGAGATCGTCGAGCTCGGTTCGCTAGATCCCGAGTCGGTCGTCACCCCGGGTCTCTACGTCGATCGCGTGGTCGCGGTGGGGGAGCGCGCATGGCTCCGCGACGGCGCGTTCGTCGGCGGCGTCGACATCGAGGGCCGGGCTCTGGCATCCGAGGAGGAGAAATGACAACTCGCATCTCGCGGCGCGATCTCGCCGCCCGCGTGGCATCCGACATTCCCGAGGGCGCGGTCGTCAACCTCGGCATCGGTGCTCCGACCCTGGTCGCCGACTACCTGCCGGCGGGACTCGAGATCGTCCTGCACACCGAGAACGGCATGCTCGGCATGGGTCCCGCTCCCGAGCGCGGGCGCATCGACCCCGACCTCATCAACGCGGGCAAGCAGCCGGTCACCGCGCTCGCGGGGGCTGCGTACTTCCACCACGCCGACTCGTTCGCGATGATGCGCGGCGGGCACCTCGACGTGTGCGTGCTGGGGGCGTTCCAGGTGTCGGCCGACGGCGATCTCGCCAACTGGTCGACCGGCGAGCCCGGCGCCATCCCCGCGGTGGGCGGCGCCATGGACCTCGCGATCGGCGCGAAAGACGTCTACGTCATGACCGACCTGCTCACCAAGGGCGGCGAGCCCAAGCTCGTCGCCGCCTGCAGCTATCCCCTCACGGGCGTGGGCTGCGTCTCGCGGGTCTACACCGACCACGGCGTCTTCGACGTCACCCCCGACGGCTTCCGCGTGCGGGAGCTTTTCGGCGACAACACGCACGAAGAGGTCGAGTCCCTGCTCGGTCTGAGCCTGGAGGCCTGAGACATGCCCGCATCCTTCGTCTACGACGCCGTCCGCACCCCCTTCGCGCGCCACGGCAAGGCCTTCGCCGACGTGCGCCCCGACGACCTGGCGGCCACCGTCATGGCATCCGTCGTCGAGCGCACCGGTATCGACCCCGCGCGCATCGAAGACGTGATCTTCGGCGATGCGAACCAGGCGGGGGAGGACAACCGCAACGTCGCGCGTTTCGGCGCCCTCCTGGCGGGCTTTCCCTCGTCGGTGCCCGGGACGACGATCAACCGGCTGTGCGGATCGTCGCTGGATGCCGTGATCCAGGGCTCCCGCGCGATCGAGGCCGGCGATGCCGACGTCGTCCTCGCCGGCGGCGTCGAGTCGATGACCCGTGCCCCCTTCGTGGTCGAGAAGAGCCCGCGGCCCTTCCCCGCGGCGAACCAGACGATGTGGAACACCTCGATCGGCTGGCGCATGACCAACCCGCGTCTGAGGGCGGACTGGACGATCTCGAACGGCGAGAGCGCCGAGAAGCTCGCCGAGATCTACGACATCTCCCGAGAGCAGCAGGACGCTTTCGCCGCGCGCAGCCACCGTCTCGCTGCCGCGGCGTGGGCAGAGGGACGCTTCGACGATGAGATCGTGCAGGTCGAGGGGCACGCGCTCGCGCGTGACGAGGGCATCCGCGACGATTCGACCGCCGAGGTGCTCGCGGGTCTGCGACCTGCCTTCCGCAAGGACGGCACGGTCACGGCGGGAAACTCTTCGCCCATCAACGACGGGGCCTCGGCCGTGCTGCTGGGAGCGGAGGGGATCCTGGATGCCGAGCCCCTCGCGCGCATCGCGGGTCGGGCCGCATTCGGCAACGACCCCGATGTGTTCGGTGTCGCCCCGGTCGAGGCGGCCAACCGCGCCCTCGCCCGCGCCGGCAAGACCTGGGCCGACGTGTCGTTCGTCGAGCTCAACGAGGCATTCGCGTCGCAGACCCTGGCGTGCGCGAAGCTGTGGACCGAGCTCGACCCCGCCCGCCTCAACGAGAACGGGGGAGCGATCGCGATCGGCCACCCGCTGGGGGCCTCGGGCGGGCGCATCATCGCGCGCGCGGCGCACGAGCTGAAGCGCCGAGGCGGGGGTGTCGCGGTCGCCGCGATCTGCATCGGTGTCGGGCAGGGTCTCGCGGTCGTCCTGGAACGCTGAGGCCGCCGCCGCGGCATCCGCACCACGAGAACGGGCGCTGCCCTGGGCGCAGGTGGATCCGCACGGAATCGGCCTGCTCTCGTCGCCCACCTGCTCCGGCGACGACACGCGTCGCTCGGGGCTAGGGCTCGTCGGCCCAGCGGTCGCGGGGTCGGTCGTCGTCGTCGTAGCGGACGTGCCCCGGGGCGGACCACTCCAGCTGGAACCCGCACTCGCGGCACTCGTCGGCGCCGTTGCCCTGCTCGAGAAGCGGGTGCATCGTCACGCCGCACGAGGGGCAGATCGGCTGCGCCGTGTCGTCGTAGGGGTCTCTGTACGTCATCGCGTTCCAGTCGTCGGTCGTTGCCGAGGATAACTCCCCGCGTCGCCGCGGTGTTCCCCCGGAGAGGCCGCGGGCCCCGACGTGTCGCCTCGGGCATAGGCTCGGCCCATGCCGATCCCTCGCGTCGCCGCGGGCTCCGCTCCGGTGGCGGAGGCCGCATGACGGCATCCACCCCCGCTCCCGACCCTCGCCGCTGGAGCGCGCTGTCGGTCATGCTCATGGGGCAGTTCGCCGCCCTCCTCGACGTCAGCGTCACCAACGTCGCCCTGCCCTCGATCGGGCGCTCCACCGGGGCGGGTTCGAACGAGCTGCAGTGGATCGTGACCGGTTACGTGCTCGCCTTCGCACTGGTCCCCGTCATCGGGGGACGGCTGGGCGACCAGCGGGGTCGGCGGCGCATCTTCACGATCGCCGTGCTCGGGTTCGTGACCGCCAGTGCGGCTGTCGGTCTGGCGCCGAACGCGGGGCTCCTCATCGTGGCCCGGGTCGTCCAGGGGCTGTTCGGCGGCATGATGGGCCCCCAGGTGTCGGGCTTCATCCAGAACGCCTTCCCCGCGTGGGAGAGAGGGCGGGCTTTCGGCAGGCTCGGCCTCACCGTCGGTGCGGGGACGGCGCTCGGCCCGGTGATCGCGGGTCTGCTCATCTCGGCTGGTGGCCCCGACATCGGCTGGCGGCTGGTCTTCTTCATCAACGTGCCGGTCGGGATCGCGGCCGTGCTGCTCGCTCGCCGGTGGGTTCCCGCCGATGAGCCGTCTCCCACGGCATCCGCTCGCCAGATCGATCTGCTCGGCGCGCTCCTGCTCGGCGCGGGTGTGCTGTGCCTGCTGTTCCCCATCGTCGAGACGGGCCAGGGTGGCGGCCCCGTGACGCTCCTGCTCCTGCTCCCCGCCGCGGGGTTCCTCTTCGCGCTCGTGCGGCATGAGGCTCGCCTGACGAAGGCGGATGCCGGGCCCCTGCTGGATCTGCGCCTGTTCCGCGTCCGCTCGTTCGTCACGGGTGTCGTCTTCGCCGTCGTCTTCTTCTGCAGCAACACCGGGATCCCCCTCGTGCTCGCGCTGTACTACCAGAACGGCCTCGGTTTCACCGCTCTGCAGTCGGGGCTGGGAGTCACGGCCTACGCCATCGGCTCGGTGGTGGGAGCCCCCGTGGCCGGGCGCTTCGTCTCGCGCGTGGGCCGCCCGCTGCTCGTCGGCGCGGTCGCGGTGTTCACCGGGGTCACGATCGTGCTGGGGCTCCTCGTGCAGTCCGGTGCCGACGCGACCGACCCGGTGGGAGTCATCCTGCGCCTGTGCGTGCCCCTGTTCGTCCTCGGGGTCGCGGGTGGGGCGATCGTCACCCCGAACCAGACGCTGACCCTCGCCGATGTCGACCCCCGCCGAGGCGGCGTCGCCGGCGGAGTCGTCCAGACGGCTCAGCGGGTGGGATCGTCCATCGGACAGACGGTGCTGGGGACGACCTTCGCGCTGGCGGTCGTGGGTGCGGCGCAGGCTACGGGCCCCGGGGATCCGGCGGGGGACCCGGGCGCTTTCGCCCGCGCGCTGACCCTCGCCCTCGCGGTGTCGGTGGTGTTCTCGGGGTCGGCCATCCTGCTCAGCGCGGTCGAGGTGCACCGGCAGCGTCGCCACTGAAGCGGGCGATACGCGCGGACGCTAGCGTCGAGGCATGCACGTCACCTCCGCCCGTCTGGGTCTCGGCCTCGCCGCCGTCGGCCGCCCGGCTTACATCACCACCGCGCGCGACAGCGACCTCGGTGACCCCGCCGAGCGCACTGTCGACGCGATGCGAGAGCGCGCGCACCTGCTGCTCGACGAGGCGTGGGCGCTCGGCATCCGATACGTCGACGCCGCCCGCTCCTACGGTCTGGCCGAGGAGTTCCTGGGATCGTGGCTCGCGGCCCACCCGGGCCGGCGCGAGCACCTCATCGTGGGGTCGAAGTGGGGCTACGCCTACGTCGGGGAATGGAAGATGGATGCCGCCGTGCACGAGCGCAAAGAGCACTCGGTCGCCATGTTCGACCGGCAGTGGCCCGAGACGCTCGAGGCCCTGGGGTCGGCCCCCGACTTCTACCTGATCCACTCCGTGACGCCCGAGAGCACGGCTCTCGCCGACACCGAGCTGCTCGATCGGCTGCGCGGGCTGCGGGCCGGCGGCGTGCGGGTCGGCCTGTCGACCAGCGGCCCGCACCAGGGCGAGGTGATCCGCACCGCCCTCGCGCTCGAGGACTCCCCGTTCTCGGTCGTGCAGTCGACGTGGAACCTCCTCGAGCCCTCGGTCGCCCCCGCGTTGCAGAACGCCCACGACGCCGGGTGGACGATCGTCGTCAAAGAGGCCCTCGCCAACGGCGAGCTCGCCCGCGCCGAATCGGGGAGTCGCCTCGAGGCCCTGGCATCCGGAATGCCGTCCGATGTCTTCGCCCTCGGTGCCGCGTTGGCGCAGCCCTGGGCCGACATCGTGCTCAGCGGTGCGACCACGCTCGCGCACCTGCGCCGAGGCGCGCGTGCACGACCGGTCGACACCGCGGGGAGGCTCGCGACCGACCCCGTCGACTACTGGCAGCGCCGATCGGAGCGCCCCTGGCGCTGACCGGGGGTCAGGGCACGCAGTTCAGCGTCGCGACCGAGCCCGAGACGTTCGCCCATGACGTGGCGATCGCGGTGGCGAGCACCGACCCCGACGAGGAACGGGCCTGCAGGTACCCGGCGGAGCGCGCGTTGGCGATCGAACGCACGGTGATGCTGGGGGAGTACGTGCCGCACGTCGAGTACGACACCCGCGTGCCCGACAGGCTCGACCCGCTGAACGCGCACACGTTCCCGGTGGCGCAGCTGCCGACGGCGTCCTCGTGGTCGGAGGGGACGTCGATGGTCATGCCCAGCTCCGGCCACTCCGCGTGATGGGAGTCGATGACGACCCCGCCGGGGATCTGGGCGAGAGCCGCGGCGATGTCGGGGTGCAGTTCGTCTGTCGAGGTCATTCGGTCTCGGCCTTTCTGTCGAGGACGTCCCAGAGGGTGTAGTCGGTGATCGAGCCCGCGGGTAGTTTGAGGTTCTCGTTGTCGGCGAGCAGTTCGGATTCGAATCCGACGATGCGGCCCGTGTCGGCGGACAGCAGCAGCGTCGCCTCGGAGGTGGTGAGCCCGGACGGTACCGCGGCGAGACCGACGACCGGGCGGCCGAGTCGGTCGAACGCCGTCCCGACGACGCGCAGCCCGGGGGCTTGAGCGACCACCTCGAGCAGAGCGGCCTGCTGGGCACCGGTGAGGGTCCACTCGCCCAGGAGCGCCCGGGCGCCGAGCATCGCGTCGCCCGCCGTCAACTGCTCGCCGGCGCCGGTCGAGGTGAGCACGAGAGCCCGCATCGCCTCGACGGTGGGCTCGGGGGCGTTGCGCGAGAGCGGCGAGAACTGGTTCTGCACGAACTGCAGGTCGCCCACCACGGTTCCGGGCGTCGGATCGCCGGTGGGGACGGTGTCGCCCGCTGCGTTGGTGGCCTCTGCGGCCGTCGTCACGACCGAGCCGGAGAGGTCCTCGTTCCACCGCACGTCGATCCACTCGCGGCGGAACACCGTCGCCTCGGCCTCGTCGGGCGAACCGCTGTAGTACCACCCGAGCGAAAGCGACCGTCGCTCGGGTGAGGAGGGGCCCGACCCGTCGGTCAACCGCTCCTGCGCCTGCGCGATCACCTGGGACGCGTCCTCCGAGATCGAGGTGAACACGAGTGGTTCCGGGGTGAGGGCGGATGCCGGGCTCCCCGGCATCCACAGGACTCCGGTGACGATCGCGAGCACGAGGACGACGACCGCAGCGGCTGAGCCCCAGGCGGCGTAGGCGGGTCGGCGGCGCGGCGGACGCGCGGTGCGGGCGAAAGCGCGAGCCCGGCGCTCGGCGTCGAGGGGGATGGGGGCGTCCAGGGGCGTGCGCGCCGGGTCGAGCCGGCGCACCGCGCGGGTGAGCTCATCGTCGTTCATCGAACACCTCCTCCGCGGACAGGGGCGCTGCGGAAAGGAGCGGGCGGAGTTTGGCGCGCACACGATTCAACCGGGTCCACACGGTACCCGCGCTCGCCCCGACGACGACACCGACGTCGGCGGCCGGCAGGTCTTCCCAGTACGTGAGCCAGAGGATCTCGCGCTCCTTCTCGGAGAGTCCTCGGATCGCGTCCACGAGCCGCTCGATCATCTCGCCCTCCGACTCGTTCGACAGGGTGCGCACCTGGTCCTCGATGTGCGTCCACAGTGCCCCCTCCCGGTCTCGTCGTCGGTACTCGTTCGCGATGAGGTTGCGCGCCGTGCGGTACAGCCACGGAAGACCGAACGGCTCGCGCGGGTCGCGCTTGCGCCACGCGATCTCGAAGCATTCCATCGTGAGGTCGTCGGCGGCCTCGCGGTCCGACACTCGCCGCTCGACGAATCGCCGAACGGCGGTGTAGTGCTCACGGAAGAGCGCCACGAAATCTGCGTCGTCCGTCACCGCTGTCTTTCCTCGTGCGTGTACCGGGGCTGTGTCGGTGAGGCGGCGAACCTTACCGAGGCGCGCGGGAGAAGAATTCTGGGTCGGTGTGTAAGGAACGGCCCACGACCGACACGACATATGCGGGGGTGGGTGCCGACTCCGGCTTCGAGAAGGCACCCATACGCCCGTCGTCCGATGTTCGGGTCTGACGGCGACGGGCGAGGGGTTGCGCCGCTTGGGGGCGGCGCAACCCCTCGGATCTTCTCCATGCGATCCACAATGGCAGAGACGGTGCGCGCCGTGAGACGACAGTCGTCGATCAGGCGGGATCGACCAGCAGGTTGGTGATCCGCGCCGTGGCGATCAGGCGGTCCTCGTCGTCGACCACGCGGACGTCGTAGGTGGCCATGCGTCGACCACGGTGGGCGGGTGTGGCCACGGCGTGGATGCGGCCGTCTTTCGCCCCGCGATGGTGCGTGATGTTCAGGTCGACACCGACGCAGACCATGCCCAGGGTCGAGGCATGGATCATGGCCGCCCACGATCCCACCGCCTCGGACAGTGCGGCCGTCGCGCCGCCGTGCAGACGACCGAGCGATTGCGTGTTTCCTCGGACGGGCATCGATGCGCAGACCCGATCCGCGGACTGTTCGGTCACGATGATGCCGAGACGTTCGTCGAGGGCGCCGGGGGTGATGGTCCAGGGCGTCATGGAGGCTCCTTCCGGCGCCCTCTTGTCGGGGGCGCATCCCTCTGACACTATTACTGAACGCTCGGTCGGTAACGGTGTCGAACGAGTTTTTCACCTGCCCCACAGAACGACGGAGTTCTCATGGCCACGCTGACCTCGGCATCCGCCCCTGCCACCGGGATGAAACGAGAGGAACGGCGTGTGCTCGCCGGGACCCTCGTGGGCACCTCGATCGAGTGGTACGACTTCTTCATCTACGCCCAGGCGGCCGGGCTCGTGCTCGCGCCCCTGTTCCTCGCGCCCCTCGCGCAGAGCGACCCCGCGATCGCCCAGGTGCTCTCGTTCGCCACGATCGGTATCTCGTTCCTCTTCCGCCCGCTCGGCGCCGTCGTCGCCGGATGGCTCGGCGACCGCCTCGGCCGGAAGAAGATGCTCGTGCTGACGCTCGTCATGATGGGCGTGTCGACGGCCCTCATCGGGGTGCTGCCGACCTACGCCGCGATCGGTGTGGCCGCCCCCGTCCTGCTCATCCTGCTGCGGGTGTTGCAGGGCTTCTCGGCCGGCGGCGAGTGGGGTGGTGCGGCGCTGCTCTCGGTCGAGCACGCCCCCGTCCACCGTCGCGGGTACTTCGGGGCGTACCCGCAGATCGGCGTCCCGGTGGGGATGATCCTGGCCACCGCGACCCTGTGGATCCTCACCTCGTCGATGTCGGCCGAGGCCTTCCTCGCCTGGGGGTGGCGTGTGCCGTTCCTGTTCTCGATCGTGCTCATCGTCGTCGGCTACCTCATCCGCCGCGCGGTGGAGGAGAGCCCGGTGTTCGAAGACCTCGTGCGCCGCCGCAAGGAGTCCTCCGCCCCGCTCGGGCAGCTTTTCCGCAAGAACTGGCGCGAGGTCGCCCTGACGGCCTTCGTGTTCATCGGCAACAACGCCGCCGGCTACCTGCTCATCGCGTTCTTCGCCACCTACTCGGTCTCGACCCTCGGGATGGAACGCCCGACCGTGCTGCTGGCGACGACCCTGGCATCCTTCGGCTGGCTCGGTTTCACCCTGTGGGGCGGCCGGCTGTCTGACCGCTTGGGGCGCATCCGCACCTTCCAGCTCGGCTACCTGCTGCTGGCGATCTGGGCCGTACCGATGTGGTTCCTCATCGACACCGCGAACATCTTCTGGTACTTCGTCGCGCTGTTCGTGATGACCCTCGGCCTCGGGCTGTCGTACGGGCCGCAGGCGGCGCTCTACGCCGAGATGTTCCCCGCGAACGTCCGCTACTCAGGCGTCTCGATCGGCTACGCGCTGGGCGCCATCATGGGTGGGGCCTTCGCGCCGATGATCGCCGAGGCGCTGCTGCGCTCCACGGGCGCCTCGTGGACGATCGGCCTCTACATCGCGGTCGCCGCACTCGTCTCTCTCGGTGCTGTCTCGCTCATCAAAGAGACGAAGGGCGTCGACCTGCGGGCGTGATCCCGGATGCCGTGACGGGGCCCCTCGCATCGGCGAGGGGCCCCGTCACGCGCCGCCGGGAGGAGTTCGTCGGCGTCGGCCGAGGGGACGGTGCGCCGTACCGCGGACTTCGTCGCCCTCCGTCGGCATGCCGGGTCGCCGGTGGCGGCGTGCCGCCACGGTATCCGCAGGACGGACCAGGGATGTGCGCCTGCCGCGGCGCGACCCGGCGGGGCAGAGCACCGGGTCAGGCGGTACGGAGGCCGTCGAGGGCGATGCGCACGATGTCGGCGCCGAGACGGTCGCCGTCGACGCCGCCGCCGGGGCGGTACCACTCCACGACCGAGTTGATCATGCCGAAAAGCAGACGCGCGGCGACCGCCGCGTCGACATCGTCGCGCACGTCGCCCTCGGCCTGCGCTTCGGCGACCAGGGCGGTCACGCGGTGGTCGAAGAGACGCCGCCGCTCGAGGGCGGCCTGCTCGACCTCGCTGTTGCCCCGGACCCGCAGGAGCAGGGTGACCGCGGGAAGCTGCGCCACCAGGACGTCGGTCGCCCCGGTGAGCACGAAGCGGAGGCGATCGGATGCCGCGCCCTCGCGGGCGCCGGGCTCATCGAGCACGGCCTCGAGCCCGCCGATAGCCGCCTCGAGCGCCACGGCCAGCAACTCCTCTTTCGAGGAGAAGTGATGGTACAGCGCGGACTTCGTCAGTCCGAGTCGGCGGGCGAGGTCGGACACGCTCGTCGCGTCGTACCCCTGCTCGTTGAAGAGCTGCACGGCCACGGCGAGCAGACCCTCGCGGTCGTAGCCCGGACGCCCCCGGCGCGCGGGGGCCTCGGCGGACGCGCCGGAGTCGTCGGCGGTCGCGGGCGTAGTCACGGGATCGGCGGGCACGGATTCAGTGTGTCACTCCAGCAGAGCGGGGGAGTCCGCGTGCAGCAGAGCACGCGCCGCGTTTCCGATCACGGCACTGTACGTCGGGTAGGCGAAGCGCACACCGGCGAGGGTCGAGACGTCGATGCCGGCCGCCATCGCGGTGGTCACCGATTGGATGACCTCCACGGCGTTCTCCCCCACCGCGTGAGCCCCGAGCACGAGCTCGCGGCGACGATCGGAGATGAGCATGAGGAACCCGCGTTCCCGGTCGTCGATCACCGCACGGTCGAGATCGGCGAAACGCGCGGTCGCCACGACGCACGAGGGGTCGCGGTCACGCGCCTGCTCCTCGGTGAGGCCGACGCCCGCGTAGTCGGGGTCGGTGAAACCGCCCGCGGGGAGAAGGTGGTGGGGCGTTCGCCGGTTGGCGCCGAGCACGGCGTTCTCGGCCGCCGCTTCGCCCTCGAACTGCGCCGCCTGCACGAGCATGTCGCGGCCGTTCGCGTCGCCGACGGCGAGGATGTGCGGCACGATCGTGCGGAAGTAGCGGTCGACCGGGATCGCGGAGCGCTCGACCTGGACCCCGGCGTTCTCGAGGCCGAGGTCTTCGACATCGGCGGGCCATCCGGTCGCCATGATGACGACCTCGGCATCGACGGTGCGCGATGCGCCGTCCTCGCGCCAGGCGAGGGTGAGCGAGCCGTCCTCGGCGCGGTCGATGCGCTCGACCGTCTCGATCCCCGTGCGTACGTCGACCCCGTGCTCCGTGAGCGATTCGGCGATCACGCGCGAGATGGAGGCGTCGGATGCCATGAGCACCCGAGGTGCGACATCGAGCAGCGTGACCTCCGAGCCGAACGAGCGGAACACCGTCACCAGTTGTGCGCCGGTGTTGCCCGCACCGATGACCACGACGCGCCGGGGCAGCTCGGCGAGGGTGAGCACGTCTTCGGGAACCGTTGCGAGCTCGGCCCCGGGGATCGGCAGGCGACGGGAATGGCCGCCCACGCAGACGAGGATCGAGTCCGCGCGGATTCGTCGACCGCTGTCGAGGACGAGAGTGTGCTCGTCCGCGAAGCGCGCACGTCCCTCCTGCACGAGATCCACCCCGGCCTCGGCGAAGCGTTCGGCCTCTCGTTTGATCGAGCGCACGGCATCCACCCGCTCATGCACCCTGGAGACCACGGCCGACCAATCGACGCGGGGCTCTTCCACCACGATGCCGTAGTCGTCGGCGGAGCGGGTCTCGCGCATGAGGCGCGCGGCCTTCGCGAGGACGCGCGTGGGTACGCACCCGGTGTTGACGCAGGTGCCGCCGACACGACCGGCCTCGAGGACGACGACGGATGCGCCGAGTTCTGCGGCGCGAAGGGCGGCGGCGGTTCCGGCGGGACCGGCTCCGATCACGGCGATGTCATAGCTGTCGGCGTCGTGGCTCACGGTGGTCCTCCCGGGTCGAGAGCCCCAGTCAATCCCGCGCCGACGACCTGACCTCGGGGCTTGCGCCGCGGGTCAGAACCCCTCGTAGATCTGGGTGGGCGTGAGGCCCGTGCCGCCCAGGGCGTGGACGCCGGGGGCGGGGTGAAGCTCGAAGGAGTGGCCGTCGTGCAGGAGCACGGCCGTGTAGTCCCCTCGCGTATCGAGCTTGAGCTCGAAGCGTCCCGTGTCGATGAGGCGCAGTGTGACCACGGCGCCGCTGCGCGCGACGAAGCTGACTTCTTTCTCTCGCGCGTTCGGCAGGGGGATGACCGGCTCATCCATCGCGGGCGTCGGCGAAGAAGAGGGAGTGCGTGCGTCGGCGTCCATCCGGTGAGTCTGTCACGCGGGGAGGGGCGCGGGGCCGGGACGAGCCCGGGCGTGCGCCGTCAGCGCCCGTCTCGCCAGGAGTGCCGCGGCTCGTACCCGAGCAGCCGGCGCGCCTTGTCGATCGAGAGAAGCGTCGTGTTCTCGCCCAGGTCGCCGTGGATCGCGACCCCCGGGAACACCTCGGCCACGAGTTGGGCGTTGGGGCGCGTCATGACCGTGTCGGCCGCCGCGATGATGAAGGTGTCGAAGCCGGCCGGGGCGGTCTGGAGAGCGCTCTCCACGGCCTGCGCTCCGTCGCGGGCGTCGATATAGCCCCACAGGTTCCACTTCCGGGTGCGCGCGTCGTCGTCGAAGGGGAATTCGGCGTAGTCCTCGGTTACCATCACGTTCGAGAACCGCAGCGCCGTGATCGACAGGTCGGGGTTCCAGCGCACCAGCTCCACCGCCAAGCGTTCCTCGAGGGTCTTCACGAGGGAGTAGACCGACTCGGGCCTCGGCGCGTACTCCTCGTCGACGGGGATGTACGGAGGCGGCACGTCGAAGGGCAAGCCCAGCACGGTCTCGCTCGAGGCGTAGACGATCTTGTGGATGCCCAGACGCGTGGCCGCCCAGAAGACGTTGAAGGTGCTCGTCATGTTGTTGTGGAAAGTGGCGATGTCGGAGCGGATGCCGGGCGCCGGGATCGCAGCGAGGTGCACGAGGGCGTCGAAGCCGTCGTGCTGGTCGTTCACCGCGGTCAGGGCGTCGACGACCTGGCCGTAGTCGGTGAGGTCGACCTGGACGAAGCCCGGGCCGCGCTCGCCGCGGACATCGAGGCCGATGACGTCGTGGCCGGCGGAACGCAGCTCGCGTGCGACGACGGTGCCGAGCTTTCCGGACGAACCGGTGAGGGCGATGCGCATGAGTGTCCTTCGGGGTCGGGGTGGGATCGACGATATCGGCGCCCACCGACATCGGGCGGGTGGGTTGACCGCCCCGACCGAAGACGCCGCGCGGTCGGCGTGTACCGATCCCGCGGGCGGAACGTCCTGCCACGCGGAAGGTCCATTCGTCAAGATCCCGGCGCCGTGGGGGCCCGGGGTGTTTCGCTATGTGGACGCTGTCGATTCGTGAAATGTCACGGTCCGACGCGAACGATCGCCGACAGGAACCTCGATGCCCTCTTTGTCCTCCGCCACCGACGCGTTTCTCGCGTCGCGTGCGGCTGACGGCGACCAGATCGCCTTCGGGGTGCTGGTGAGACGGCACGCGCCGTTCCTCGTCGCGTTCGCGACCAGGCTGACCGGCTCGCGGGCCGATGCCGACGATTGCGTGCAGGAGGCGCTCATCACGGCGTGGCGACGTCTTCCGGATCTCACCGACCCCGAGAAGGTGCGAAGCTGGCTCACGACGATCGTGTCGCGCAAGGCCACCGACCGCCTCCGCTCCCGCAAGATCTCGGAGGAGATCGACGAGGAGATGGTCTCGGGTCGTGACGACCCGGAGCGCGCCGTTGTGGCATCGTCGCAGATGGACGCGCTCAAGAAGATCCTCGGAGAGCTCCCCGAGGAGCTGCGTGTGGTGTGGGTGCTCCGCGAGGTCGGCGGGCACAGCTACGACGAGATCGCCGTCGAGGTCGGCGAATCCGCCGCCACCGTGCGCGGACGCCTCGCGCGAGCCAGGAAGACGGTGTTGGAACGCATGGAGGAGTGGAGGTGACCCCAGTGAGCGAGCACAACGATGACATCGGGGGGTCGGGCTACTCCCTCGAAGACCTCTCCGCCTACCTCGATCGCGGACGCATCCCCCGCATCCCGGCGATCGAGCGCAACGCGCAGTGCCAGGCGGTTCTGGCGTCGATGGAGCGGATGGGGCGACTCTCCCGCGAGATCGTGGACGAGCAGGCGGCGGAGCCGATCTCGGAGTCCTGGTACGACAGCATCATGCGCGAGGTCATGCGCGAGTTCCGAGCGGGCCGAGACATCCCGCTTGCGCGCGCCGACGACGGCACCGAGCTGGTCGTGACCGAGGGTGCTCTCTACGAGCTCATCCGCACGGTCGGAGACGGAATCGAAGGACTGCTGATGGGACGCGTCCGACTCGATCAGCCGGAACCCGACGCTCCTCTCGACGTCCGCGTGACGGTCAGCGTGCGCTTCGGTCGCGCGATGAGCCCCGCGGTCGAGGAGATGCGCGAAGGCATCCGCTCGGCCATCCAGCGACACGGCGACCTTCGGGTCGGACGCGTGGACGTGACCGTCGGCGACGTCCACCTCGACGAGGGGGAAGATTCATGACGACCATCTCCGCAGCGGAGCTGGCGCCCCGCATCGATCTGGCCGTGACCGCCGTCGAGGGTGTGCGCGAGTGCTATTCGGCGCGTCCGGTCTTAGCCCGCGCCGTCGAGCACGTCACCGACGTCGAGGGTTCTCTCGCCGAGGTCGAGGAATCCGGCGGCACCCGTGCCATCACCGTCTGCATCGGCGTCTCCTCCGACGACGACGCTGCCGTGGTCGCGGCCGCCGTCGCCACCGCGGCGCGCGGCGCCGGCGAGGACGAGACCCCGTCTTCGATCCGGGTCCGCGTAGCGCGCCTGGTCGCCCCGCCTTCCTGAGCGGGTTCCGGCCGAGAAGCGGTCAACCGGCTTACGCTGGAGGCACCGCCCACTCGTCCCCGGAGGCCGAATGTCCACGCCGCCCGTCATCGCCGTCACCGGATCCACCGGAGCCGTAGGGGGCCGGGTCGCGCGAGACCTCGCCGCCCGCGGCATCCCTCAGCGTCTGCTCGTTCGCGACGCTTCTCGGGCTCCCTCGCTCGAAGGAGCCGAGGTGCACGTCGCCCGGTATTCGGACGCGGATGCCACCCGCGCGGCCCTGGAGGGGGTCGACACGCTCTTCATGGTGTCGGCGTCCGAGACAGCCGACCGCGTCGAGCATCACCGCACCTTCGTCGAGGCCGCCGCGGCCGCGGGCGTCCGATCGATCGTCTACACCTCGTTCTTCGCCGCCGCGCCGGACGCCGTCTTCACGCTGGGGCGCGATCACGCAGCGACCGAGGAGATCATCCGCGCCTCGGGCATGCGGCACACCTTCCTGCGCGACAACTTCTACATGGACATGATGGAGCTCTTCGCCGGTGACGACGGGGTCATCCGGGGTCCCGCCGGAGACGGGCGCTGCTCTCTCGTCTCGCGCGCCGATGTGGCGGCCACGGCGGTAGCGGTGCTGCTCGATCCCGATGCGCACGCCGACGTCACCTACGACCTGACCGGCCCCGAGGCCCTGACCCTGACCGAGGTCGCCGAGAAGATCTCGGCGGTGCGCGGTCATCGGGTGCGTTTCGTCGACGAGACGGTCGACGAGGCATATGCCTCGCGAGCGGCGTTCGGGGCCCCGCGGTGGCAGGTCGACGCGTGGGTGAGCACGTACACGTCCATCGCGAGCGGCGATCAAGCCGCCGTCTCGAACGACGTCGAGCGCGTTACCGGCCGCCCCGCGCAGAGTTTCGAGGAGTTTCTCGGCGCCGTGTCATGACCGGGTGTCCCTCGGGTATGCTGGCGGCGTGCTGACCTGTCGCTGTTGTCGCTGAACGCTCCGCGTTCTTTTCGACGACCCCGTCAGCCGCGCCCGTATCGGGTGCATCAACCTCCAGGACTCCATCGTGCGTTACGCCCAGAGCGTCGCCGACCTCGTCGGCAACACCCCCCTCGTCCGTCTTTCTCGCGTCACCGAGGGCATCGCCGCCACGGTCCTCGCGAAGATCGAGTACTTCAACCCCGGCGGCTCCGCCAAGGACCGCATCGCGGCCAACATCGTCGACGCCGCCGAGCGCGACGGCCTGCTCCAGCCGGGCGGAGTGATCGTGGAGCCCACCAGCGGCAACACCGGGGTCGGGCTCGCGCTCATCGCGCAGCAGCGCGGCTACCGCTGCGTCTTCGTGGTGCCCGACAAGGTCGCCGAGGACAAGCGAGCGGTGCTGCGCGCCTACGGCGCCGAGGTCGTCGTGACGCCGACGAACGTCGAGCCCGACGACCCGAACTCTTACTACAGCGTGTCCGACCGTCTCGTGCGTGAGATCCCGGGTGCGTTCAAGCCCAACCAATACGCCAACCCGAACGGCCCGCGCAGTCACTACGAGACCACCGGTCCCGAGATCTGGCGCGACACCGACGGTCGGCTCACGCACTTCGTCGCGGGCGTCGGCACGGGCGGCACGATCAGCGGCACCGGCCGCTACCTCCGCGAGGTCGCGGGCCCGGCCGTTCGTATCGTCGGCGTCGATCCGGTCGGCTCGATCTACTCGGGCGGCGACATCCACGGCTACGACGTCGAGGGCGTCGGCGAGGACTTCTGGCCCCCGGCCTTCGACCCGACTCTCGTGGACGGCTACGAGCGCGTCTCGGATGCCGAGTCCTTCGCCATGACCCGTCGCCTCGCCCGCGAGGAGGGCCTGCTCGTGGGCGGGTCCAGCGGAATGGCCGTCGTCGGAGCCCTCCGGGTCGCGCGGGATCTCCCGGCAGACGCCGTGGTCGTCGTCGTGCTCCCCGACCACGGTCGCGGTTATCTCAGCAAGATCTTCGACGACGACTGGATGATCGAGCGCGGCTACGACGTTGCACCCGTGGCATCCCTTCTTCCGACCCCTTCCGAGGAGCACTCCGCATGAGCACCCACGACGCCGCCCGCGGCTTCGACAGCCTCGCCGTCCACGCCGGACAGGCGCCCGACGAGACCACCGGCGCCGTGATCCCGCCGATCCACGTCTCGACGACGTATGCGCAGGACGGGATCGGCGGCCTCCGCGGCGGCTACGAGTACGGTCGCAGCGGCAATCCCACGCGCACCGCGCTCGAGACGCAGATCGCCGCTCTCGAGGGCGGCCCCCGGGCGCTGTCGTTCGCCTCCGGTCTCGCCGGTGAGGACGCCCTGCTGCGCGCCGCGCTCGTCCCGGGAGACGAGGTCCTCCTCGGCAACGACGTCTACGGCGGCACCTACCGGCTGCTGGCGCGGGTGCTCGGTCCCTGGGGGATCACCCTCCGTGTCGTCGACATGAGCGACCTGGATGCCGTGGCCGCCGCCATCGCGGAGCGCGCACCGCGGATGGTCTGGGTCGAGACCCCCAGCAACCCCATGCTGCGGATCACCGACATCGCCGGTCTCGCCCGGCTCGGGCACGAGGCCGGGGCGATCGTCGTGGTGGACAACACCTTCGCCTCGCCGGCCCTGCAGCGACCGCTGTCGCTCGGCGCCGATGTCGTGGTGCACTCGGCGACCAAGTACCTCGGCGGGCACAGCGACGTCGTGGGCGGGGCGCTGGCCTTCGCCGACGCGGAGCTCGCCGAGAAGGTGCAGTTCCTGCAGTTCGCCGCGGGAGCGGTGTCGGGTCCGTTCGACGCATACCTGACCACGCGCGGCATCAAGACGCTCGCCGTGCGCATGCAGCGCCACAGCTCGAACGCGCAGGCCGTCGCCGAGCACCTCGCCGGCCACGACCGTGTCGCGCAGGTGTACTACCCGGGTCTGCCCTCGCACCCCGGGCACGAGCTGGCGGCGCGCCAGATGAGCGGTTTCGGGGGCATCGTCTCCCTCGCTCTCGCCGACGGCCCGACCGCCCGCCGCTTCGCGGAGTCGACGCGTCTGTTCACGCTCGCCGAGTCGCTCGGCGGCGTCGAGTCGCTCGTCAACTACCCCGATGCCATGACCCACGCCTCCGTGCGCGGTACCGAACTCGCGGTGCCCGACACGATCGTGCGCCTGTCGGTGGGGATCGAGTCGGTCGACGACCTGGTCGCCGACGTCGACCAGGCGCTCGCCTCCCTCTGAGCGGGAACGCTCCAGGCGCGTCTCTTTGTGCGCGCCTGCCTTCGCACGCGCCTGCCTTCGCACGCGCCTGCCTCCGCGTGCGCCTGCCTCCGCGTGCGCCTGCCCCCGCGTGCGCCTGCCGCGGGCGCCGCGCCGGCCGCGGGCGCCGCGCCTGCCGCGGGCGCCGCGCCGGCCCGGTATTCACGCATAAACGCGATCCGCGCCCATAAACGCGTGGAGAGAGCGTTTACGGGCGCGGATCGCGTTTATGGGCGTGCCTCGTCCGGGAGGGAAGCGGGTCAGCGTTCGGCGCGCGCCAGGTTCTGCGTGAGCTCGTCGGCGTTCTGACGGACGACGTACGCCGGCTGGTCGCGCTCGACGCGCCAGCTCTCGCTGAGAGGTCCGACGTTGACGGTGTCGAAACCGAACTCGTCGTAGATGCGGGTCACGAGGGCGACGGCCTCGTCGGAGTCGCTCGAGGTGGCGAGGGCGCGACGGTTCTCGGTGCCGGCGGGGGAGCCGTCGGTGAGGATGTCGGCGGCGGGGATGTGGTTGAACGCCTTGACGACGATCGACTCGGGCAGGTGCTTCTGCAGCATTTGCGACGTGGTCGTCTTCTTCTCGTCGAGTTCGGCGATGTGTCCGTCGCGCTCGAAGTAGTAGTTGTTGGTGTCGAGAACGGTCTTGCCGGCGAGGGGAGCGGCGGGCACGGCGTCGATGGCCTTCAGCGGGACGGTGACCACGACGATGTCGCCGGCCTCCGCGGCATCCTGTGCCGTGGCGGCGCGCGCCTTGTCGCCCACTTCGGCGACGAGGTCGGCGAGGGTCTCCGGTCCACGGGAGTTCGCGATCACGACGTCGTAGCCGTTCTTCGCGAAGCCCCTGGCGAGGGCCGAGCCGATGTGTCCTGCTCCAATGATTCCTACGGTAGTCATGGAGGCTCAGAACCGATTCGGATGCCACCGCATTCCCTGGGCCTCGCTGAACATTCAGCGGCTTAAATAACTAGCAGGGCGAGTTATCAGTGTCAACCGGTCCCCGCCCGGGAACGGCGGGATTTATCGTCATCTTGTCGCACCCTCACGCGAGTGGTCGCAGTCCGGTGTTCGGGTCACCGTCCTGCTTGACCTGTGAGGGCGACGGCCCCCGGTGGACGCGGCTTCGGACCACCGGGGGCCGCTTTCTTCTCCCGCCTCGTCCGGGTGGGGGGGCGCACCGGTGGGACACTGGATGCCGGCGGGATCGGCCCCGCCCCGACCCCGAGGAATCGCTTCGTGACGACCGCCATCCGCCCGCCCCGCACCGCCCGCTTCTACGCCGTCTGCGTCGGCGTGGGTCTGCTCGCGGGACTCATGTCGGGCCTTTTCGGTGTGGGCGGCGGCACGGTCATCGTTCCTCTGCTCGTGCTCCTGCTCGGCTTCGACCAGCGCCTCGGCGCGGGAACCTCTCTCGCCGCGATCGTTCCCACGGCGTCGGTCGGTGTCATCACCTACGCCGTCGACGGGCACGTCGCATGGCTGCCGGCCCTCATCCTCGCAGCGGGGGCCGTGGGGGGAGCGCAGATCGGCACCTGGTTGCTGCCCAAGCTCTCGCAGACGGCCCTGCGCTGGGCCTTCGTGGCCTTCCTCCTCGCGGTGATCGTGAGCCTCTATTTCGTCATCCCCTCTCGCGACGCCGAGCTCGAACTCACCTGGATCACCGGCCCCGGGCTCGCGGTGCTCGGTGTGATCACCGGCATCCTCGCGGGACTCCTCGGCGTCGGCGGCGGGATCATCGTCGTCCCCGCCCTGCTGCTGTTCTTCGGAACCAGCGACCTCGTCGCCAAGGGCACCTCGCTGCTCATGATGATCCCGACCGCGGTGTCGGGGACGATCGGAAACCTCCGCCGCTCGAACGTCGATCTGCCGGCGGCGCTCTGCGTCGGGCTCGCCGCCTGCGCCACGACCGCCGTGGGCGCGCAGATCGCCAAGGCGGTCGACCCCTTCGTCGCCAACGTGCTGTTCTCGATCTTCCTCGTCTTCATCGCCTCGCAGATCGCCGTGAAGGCCGTGCGCGGCCGCCACCAGCGCTGACCCACCCCGGTCCCACGGGCCCGCTCGGTAGACTGGGGGCGTGCCCGTGAACCCCGAACTCGTCGGTCGAGTCTTCCCGCCGACCGCTCCTTACCTGGTCGGCCGCGAGAAGGTGCGCGAGTTCGCCCGCGCCGTCTTCGCCGATGCCCCGCAGCACTCGGACCCCGAGGCCGCCCGTGCCCTCGGGTACGCCGATGTGGTGGCTCCGCCGACCTTCGCGATGGTCGTCCAGGACCTCGCGCTCCAGCAACTGCTCGCCGACCCCGACTCGGGCATCGAGCTGTCGCGTCTCGTGCACGCGGAGCAGCGCTTCCGCTACACGCGACCGATCGTCGCGGGCGACGAACTCGTCGCGACGCAGTCGGTCACCGGCATCCGCACGATGGGCGGCAACGCCATGATCACGAGCGAGGCGGAGATCGTGGATGCCGACGGCGCCCACGTCGTGACCACCATCAGCGTCCTTCTCGCCGGGGAGGCCGGAGCATGAGCGCGTTCACCGTCGGAGACGTCATCGCCGAGCGTTCGGTGCACCTGACCCGTGAGTCGCTCGTTCGCTACGCGGGCGCCTCGGGCGACTTCAACCCCATCCACTACCGTGACGACGTCGCCGCAGCGGTGGGCCTGCCCGGTGTGCTCGCGCACGGCATGCTCACGATGGGGATCGCGGTGGGCACCCTCGCCGAGGCGCTGGGCGACAGCGGACGCATCGCCGAGTACGGCGTGCGTTTCACTCGCCCCGTCGTGGTCGACCCCGAGACCGGAGCCGACCTGCACGTCAGCGCCAAGGTCGCGGCCGTCGACGACGAGACCGCGCGCATCGACCTCACCGTGACGTTCGCCGAGACCACCGTGCTCGGCAAGGCGCAGGTGCGGGTGCGGTTGTCCTGATGCCCGAGGTCGCCCCCGTTCCCCTTTCGCAGTTGACCACCCTCCGCACGGGGGGTGAACCCGCCCGTCTCATCGAGGCCACGACGCCCGACGAACTGGTCGGTGCCCTTCGCGAGGTGTGGATGCAGGGCGAACCGTGGTTCGTCCTCGGCGGCGGGTCGAACCTGTTCGTGGGCGACGAGCCGTTCGAGGGCACCGTGATCCGGGTGCGGACGACCGGCATCGAAGAGCTTCCGGGGTCGAGCGCCCACACGGTGCGCCTCAGGGTGCAGGCCGGCCACGACTGGGACGCCCTGGTCGCCGAGACGGTGGAACGCGGGCTCGCGGGGATCGAGGCGATGTCGGGCATTCCCGGCACGGTCGGCGCCGCGCCCGTGCAGAACGTCGGAGCCTACGGCCAAGAGATCGTGCAGACCCTCGTCGAGGTGGAGCTGATCGACGAGTCGACGGGCGAGGTCTCGACCGTGCCGGCTACGCAGCTCGGCCTGGGTTTTCGCACCTCGGTGCTGAAGCACCACTACGGGTCGGTGCCCGAGCGGCCCGCGGTCATCCTGTCGGTGACGCTCGAGCTCGAGCGGGTCGGCGCAGAGGAGCGGCCCATCGCGGGAGACCAACTGCGCGGTGCCCTGGGCCTCGAGCCCGATCAGGCGGTGTCGCTGCGGTGGATCCGCGACCACGTGCTCGCGACCCGAGCTCGCAAGGGCATGGTGCTCGACGCCGAGGACCCCGACACTTGGAGCGCTGGCTCGTTCTTCCAGAACGCGATCGTGTCGGAGACCTTCGCGCGCACCCTTCCCGCGCAGTGCCCGAAGTGGCCCCTCGCGCCGGTGCTCGACCCGGTGACGGTCATCCCGCTCGCCGCCTTCGACGGCATCCTGCCCCCACCCCCCATCGTCACGCGCGACGTCAAGGTGAGTGCGGCGTGGCTGATCGAGAACGCCGGGCTCCACCGGGGCTTCCGGTTCCCGCGCTCGCGCGCGGGCCTGTCGACCAAGCACACGCTCGCGCTGACGAACCGCGGCGAGGCGACGGCGGCCGAGATCGCCGAGCTCGCCCGCTTCGTGCAGAACCGTGTGGCTTCGGAGTTCGGCCTCGTGCTGCAGCCCGAGCCCGTCCTGGTGAACGTCGAGCTCTAGCCCCCGACCTGCTGGCCCGGTCGTGCTGTGCCGTCCGGCGGAGTTCGTGGGTGACGCGCCGGGTCCGGATGCCGTGGGATCGGCGTGTCCGTCTCGGTCTCCGCAGCACGGTCCGGTCCGCCTCGATTCCTGCTGGCCCGGTCGTGCTGTGCCGTCGGGCGGAGTTCGTGGGTGACGTGCCGGGTCCGGATGCCGTGGGATCGGCGTGTCCGTCTCGGTCTCCGCGGAACGGTCCGGTCTGCCCCGATTCCTGCTGGCCCGGTCGTGCTGTGCCGTCGGGCGGAGTTCGTGGGTGACGTGCCGGGTCCGGATGCCGTGGGATCGGCGTGTCCGTCTCGGTCTCCGCGGAACGGTCCGGTCCGCCTCGATTCCTGCTGGCCCGGTCGTGCTGTGCCGTCGGGCGGAGTTCGTGGGTGACGTGCCGGGTCCGGATGCCGTGGGATCGGCGTGTCGGCGGCGATCTCCGCGCGACGGTTCGGGGTGCGAGCGCCGGCGCGGCGTCCCCCCCCCCGAACGCCGCGCGATGGTCGACGAACAGCGGTGCCGGTCACCGCGACGGGTGACCGGCACCGCCGGACGTCAGGACTCAGGCGAACAGGCGCTGGAGGCGCTGGATGCCCTCGAGGAGCTGGTCGTCACCCAGGGCGTACGACAGACGCAGGTAGCCGCTCGGGCCGAAGGCCTCGCCGGGCACCACGGCGACCTCGGCCTGCTCGAGGATGAGGTCGGCCAGCTCGAGCGAGGTGGTGGGCGTGACGCCGCCCCACGAACGGTTCAGCAGGCCGCGCACGTCGGGGTAGGCGTAGAACGCGCCGAGCGGGTTGGGCACCTTTACGCCGTCGATCTTCGCCAACTCCGACACGATCAGCTTCCGACGGCGGTCGAAGGCGAGCCGGAACTGCTCCGCCTCGTCCTGCGGTCCGTCGAGGGCGGCGGCCGCGGCGATCTGGGCGACGTTGTTGACGTTGCTCGACAGGTGCGACTGCAGGTTGCCGGCGAGCTTGATGGCATCCGCCGGTCCCACCATCCAGCCCACGCGCCAACCGGTCATGGCGTACGTCTTCGCGACGCCGTTGACGAGGATGGTCTGCTCGGCCAGCTCGGGGACGGCCTCGACGATCGAGACGGCCCGTGCGCCCTCGTAGGTGAGGTTCTGGTAGATCTCGTCGGTGATCACCCAGATGCCGTGCTCGAGGGCCCAGCGGCCGATCTCGGCCGTCTCTTCGGGGGTGTAGACCGAGCCCGTGGGGTTCGAGGGCGACACGAAGACGAGCGTCGTCGTCTTGTCGGTGCGCGCGGCCTCGAGCTGGGCGACCGTGACCTTGTAGTCCTGGTCGGCACCGGCGAAGACCTCGACGGGAGTGCCCTCGGCGAGGGCGATGGCCTCGGGGTAGGTCGTCCAGTAGGGAGCCGGCAGCAGAACCTCGTCGCCGGGGTTCACCACGGTCTGGAACGCCTGGTACACCGACTGCTTGCCGCCGTTGGTGACGATGACCTGCGACGGCGCGACCTCGAGGCCCGAATCACGCAGCGTCTTGGCGGCGATCGCCTCACGTAGCACCGGAAGACCGGCGGCCGGCGTGTACCGGTAGTTCTTGGGGTCCTGCAACGCCTTCGCCGCGGCGTCGACGATGAAGGACGGGGTGGCGAAATCGGGCTCTCCGGCCGCGTACGAGATGACCGGTCGGCCGGCGGCCTGGAGGGCCTTGGCCTTGGCATCGACCTTCAAGGTCGCGGACTCGGCGATGGCGGACAGCTTGCGGGAGAGCGGGGCGCGGGAAGTCACGGTTCCGAGCCTACTGTTCGCGCTCGCTCCCGCCGAGGGGTATGACCTCGAGCGCTGCGTGCGGAAGACGAAACACGGGTCCACTACCGTGGCGGGGTGATCGCTGAAACCCCCACGTTGTTGCCCTCTCGTCGACGAGGTCTGGGAACTCTCGTCCGCTTGGGGGTGGCGACCCTCATCGTCGGTCTGGCGACCGGTCTCGCGGTGCTGCTCCTGGTCTTCATCGTCCACTCCCTCGAACACCTCGTGTGGGGCCACGAGGAGGGCCCGTTCCTGGACGGTCTCGCATACCCCTCGGTCTGGTGGCTCCCGATCGTGACGGTCGGCGGCGCGGGTGTGGTGGCCGCCCTCGGGTGGTACCTGCTCCGTCGCTTCGGGCGCAAGCTCGCCACCGTCGAGCAGGGGGTGGACGGATCCCGGATGCCGTTCTGGGAGACACTCCTCGACACCGTCCTCCAGGTCGGTTCGGTCGCGATGGGAGCCTCGATCGGCAAGGAGGTCGCCCCGCGCGAGCTCTCGGCCATGGCGGGATCGAAGATCGTCCGCTGGTTCCGCCTCGACGCGCGCTGGCGCCGCATCCTCATCGCCTCCGCCGCGGGCGCCGGTCTCGCCGCCGTCTACAACGTGCCGCTGGGGGGCGCCTTGTTCGCGGTCGAGATCCTCCTCGCCCAGTTCAGCGTGGGCGCGGCCGTCGTCGCCCTCAGCGTCAGCACAATCGCGACCCTCGTCGCCCGCCCCCTCGTCGGCGAGGAATCGCTGTACCACGTGGCATCCCTCGAGGTGAATCCGTCCCTCCTGGTCGCAGCCCTGCTCATCGGGCCGCTGATGGGGTGGGGAGCCTCGAGCTTCGCGGCCGTGACCAAGAAGCTCTCGAGGTTCCGGCCCGCGGGCTGGAAGCTGCTCGTGGTGCTGCCGCTCACCTTCACCGCGGTGGGAGCGCTGGGCGCGGCCTTCCCGCTCATCCTCGGCAACGGCCGGGCACTGGCGACCGCGGGCTTCGACCTGTCGCAACCGGCGCTCCTCCTGCTCGCCCTCGCGGTGCTGAAGTACGTCGCGACCACCGTCTCACTCGGCTCCGGCGCGATCGGCGGCACGCTGCAGCCCTCCGTCGCGATCGGCGCGGCACTGGGGGCGGCGGCCGCCGCGGGGTGGGCGGTCATCTGGCCGGGTGCCGACGGCACGGCCCTGGCGATCGTCGCGGCGGCGGCGTTCCTGGCATCCAACATGAGAGCGCCGTTCACCGCGATCGCGCTGATCATCGAGTTCACCGACACCGGCTTCACGCTGCTGCTGCCGATCTTCCTGGCCGTCGCGGGCTCGCTCGCCGCTTCGCGGCTCACCTCGCGCGAGAGCCTGCGCGGCTTCGCGCCGATGGATCCGGCTCGCCCCTAGAACCTGGCGCCGCGCGGCGGGGGATCGACCGGGTCCTCGCCGAACGGGTGCAGATCGTCCGGCCGTCGCCGCGCCACGCGAGCCCCCTTTTCGAAGCGGGGCGGGGGCTCGCGCGACGCGGCCGGCGTCAGTTGAGGTACTTCGCGTACGCCGGCAGGGTGAGGAACGCCGGGAATTCCGGTCGCAACGCCACCTCGCGGAACACCGCTGCGGCGTCGTCGAAGCGGTCGCCGTTCGAGCGGGGCACCTCGGCCAGCACCTCGTCGAGCAGCCCCTCGACGAACGCTCGGGTGATCGCGGTGCCCTCGGCGGTCTCGCGATCCTGGTGGATCCACTGCCAGATCTGCGAGCGCGAGATCTCGGCGGTGGCGGCATCTTCCATGAGGTCGTCGATCGCCACCGCGCCGAGCCCCCGCAGCCACGCTTCGATGTAGCGGATCGCCACCGAGACGTTGCCGCGCACACCCGCCGTGGTCACCGGCAGGCCGATGCGCAGGTCGAGCAACTGCCGGGGCTCGACCGATACGTCCTCGCGCAGGCGGTCGAGCTGGTTCTCGCGCTCGCCGAGCACCGCGTCGAACTCGGCGCGGGCCACCGGGATGAGGTCGGGGTGCGCGACCCACGTGCCGTCGAAGCCGTCGCCGGCCTCGCGCCGCTTGTCGGCGGCGACCTTCTCGAACGCGGCCTCGGTCACCTCGGGTCGGCGGCGGTTGGGGATGAACGCGCTCATACCGCCGATCGCGTACGCGCCCCGCTTGTGGCAGGTGCGCACGAGCAGCTCGGTGTAGGCCCGCATGAACGGCACCGTCATCGTCACTTCGCTCCGGTCGGGCAGGACGAACCGCGCCCCGCGCCCACGGTAGGTCTTGATGATCGAGAAGATGTAGTCCCAGCGCCCGGCGTTCAGTCCCGCGCAGTGGTCACGCAGGGCGAAGAGGATCTCCTCCATCTCGAAGGCCGCGGGCAGCGTCTCGATGAGCACGGTCGCGCGGATCGTGCCGTGGGCGAGGCCCAGACGCTCCTCGGTGAACGAGAACACGTCGTCCCAGAGCCAAGCCTCTTCGGCCGACTCGATCTTCGGCAGGTAGAAGTACGGCCCCCGACCTGCGGCGATCAGCGCGTGGGCGTTGTGGAACGCGTACAGCCCGTAGTCGACGAGCGATCCGGATGCCGGCAGCTCGCGGCCCGCGCGATCGACGAACGTCAGATGCTTCTCGGGCAGGTGCCATCCACGCGGGCGCATCACGATGGTCGGCGTGCGCTCGGCGGTCACTTCGTAGCGCTTGCCCTCGGGGCTCGTGAACGACAGCTGCCCGCGGATCGCGTCGAACAGCGAGAGCTGACCGCCGATGACGTTGCGCCAGGTGGGGGAGGTGGCATCCTCCTGGTCGGCCAGCCACACCCGCGCGCCGGAGTTCAGCGCGTTGATGGTCATCTTCGGATCGGTGGGGCCGGTGATCTCGACGCGGCGGTCTTCCAGTCCGGGACCGGCCCCCGCCACACGCCACGACGCGTCGTCGCGGATGTGCGCGCTGTCGGCGCGGAAGTGCGGGTCGTCGCCCGTGCCGATCTCGAAGCGGCGGCGCTCGCGCGCGGCGAGCCGGTCGTGCCGGCGTCGGGCGAAACGGTCGTGCAGCTCGGTGAGGAAGGCGAGGGCTGCGGGCGTGAGGATCTCGCCGTCGCGCCCTTCGAGCGAGCGCTCGAGACGCAGGTGCGGGGCGGATGCCGGGGTGCTCGGCATCCGTGATCCTTCGGTGGAGGTGGGCGGGGGAGAGGTGATGAGGGTCATGGTCGTGGCTTTCTGTGCTTGGTGCCCGCTCTCCTCGCCCGCTGTCCGGTGCGACCCGTGCTGAGTGTCCAAGAAACCCGGACGAATTCTCGAAAGGTCCGGGAGTTTTGGACACTCAAGCCCGGATCGCGACCAGGGCGGGGCGGGGAAGGGGGGGGAAGAGAAGAGAGGGTCAGTGGAATTGGGCGGTTTCCGTCGAGCCGGCCAGGGCGAGGGTGGCGCTGGCGGGGTTGAGGGCGGTCGAGACGACGTCGAAGTAGCCGGTGCCCGCTTCGCGCTGATGGCGCGTGGCGGTGTACCCGTGGGCTTCGGCGGCGAACTCGGCCTCCTGCAGCTCGACGTACGCGCTCATGGCGCGTTCGGCGTAGCCGCGGGCGAGGTCGAACATCGAGTGGTTGACGGCGTGGAAACCGGCCAGCGTGATGAACTGGAAGGCGTAGCCGACAGCGGCCAGGTCGGCCTGGAACGTGGCGATCTGCTCGTCGTCGAGGTGCCGCTTCCAGTTGAAGCTCGGCGAGCAGTTGTACGCGAGCTTCTTGCCCGGGTAGCGGGCGTGGATCGCCTCGGCGAAGCGACGGGCGAGCTCGATGTCGGGCTCGCCGGTCTCGACCCACAGCAGGTCGGCGTACGGGGCGAAGGCGAGGCCGCGAGCGATGACCGAGTCCAGCCCCGGACGAACGCGGTAGAAGCCCTCGGTCGTTCGCTCACCGGTCAGGAACTCGGCGTCGCGCGGGTCGACGTCGCTCGTGAGCAGGTCGGCGGCCAGGGCGTCGGTGCGCGCGATGACCACGGTCGGCACTCCGGCGACGTCGGCGGCCAGACGCGCGGCGTTCAGGGTGCGGATGTGCTGCTGGATCGGCACGAGCACCTTGCCGCCGAGGTGACCGCACTTCTTCTCGCTCGCGAGCTGGTCTTCCCAGTGGATGCCGGCAGCTCCCGCCTGGATCAGCGACTGCGCGAGTTCGTAGGCGTTGAGCGGCCCACCGAAGCCCGCCTCGGCGTCGGCGACGATCGGGGCGAGCCAGTCCCGCGTTATCTCGCCCTCGGCGCGCTCGATCTGGTCCTGACGCAGGAGGGCGTTGTTGATGCGGCGGACGACCGCGGGGACCGAGTTCGCGGGGTACAGGCTCTGGTCGGGGTAGGTCTGGCCGGCCAGGTTCCCGTCGGCGGCGACCTGCCAGCCCGACAGGTAGATGGCCTTCAGCCCCGCGCGCACCTGCTGCACGGCCTGGCCGCCGGTGTAGGCACCGAGTGCGCGGACGTACTCCTCGGTGTGGATGAGGTTCCACAGGTTCTCGGCCCCGCGACGGGCGAGGGTGGACTCCTCGCGGACACTGCCACGGAGGCGGACGACGTCTTCGGCCGAGTAGGTGCGCTCGATACCGTCCCACCGCGGGTCGTTCTCCCACGCGGCACGGATCTCGTCGGCGGTCTCGGTCTGGTCGCCGGGACGCAGGGGCTGCGGGGCGGGGGTGGCCTGGATCGTCATGAGCGTTCTCCTTTCGGATGCCGGGGCGGCGGTGCCCCGTGGAGACCACTGTCGGCGAAGAACGTCGTGTCGAAACAGGATTCGAGGTGTGAAGATCGCGCGATCTTCTGTTTCCGTGAGAACGTGGCGTATGGACACCGGCGTCACTGCTTCTTCGGCATCCCTTCCCTTCGACGATGGGGAGGTGGACACGCTCACCATCGGACGACGCATCCGACAGCTGCGCACGGCGCGGGGGATGACCCTCGACGACCTCGCCGGAGCGGTCGACCGTGCCCCGAGCCAGATGTCGATGATCGAGAACGGCCGCCGCGAGGCCAAGCTCACGCTGCTGCAGGCGATCGCCCGCGCGCTGGAGTGCAAGCTCGATCAGATCCTGGATGCCGAGCCCCTCGACCCCCGCGCCGTCCTCGAGCTGTCGGTGGAGAGGGCCATGCGCGGCCAGACGTTCCAGGCGCTGGGGATCGAGCCGTTCCGTGTGGGCCGAGCGGTGCCCGACGAGGCGCTCGCGGCGATGCTCGCGCTCCAAGCCGAGATCGAACGCCTCCGCGAGGAGCGCTCGGCCACGCCCGAAGAGGCGCGGCGAGCGAACGTGGCGCTGCGACGGCTGATGCGCAGACAGGACAATCATTTCCCGGAGCTCGAGCGAGTGGCATCCGGGATCCTCGATCGGATCGATCACCCGGGTGGACCGCTCACCCAGCGCGGGGCGAGCGACATCGCCGCCCACCTCGGTTTCACGTTGCACTACGTGCCAGACCTCCCCTCATCGACCCGCAGCATCGCCGACGTCAAGAACGGGCGGCTGTACCTGTCGACCAAGGTCGCGAAGGGCGATCCGCGAGCGGCGGTCCTGCAGGCGCTGTCGAGTCGGATCCTGGGGCACGGCGAGCCGACGAGCTATGACGAGTTCCTCCGCCAGCGGGTGGAGACGAACTACCTCACCGGGGCACTGCTCATGCCCGAGGCCCACGTCGTGTCGGCCCTGAGCGAGGCGAAGGAGCGGCGCACGCTCAGCATCGAAGATCTCCGTGACGCCTACTCGGTGTCGTACGAGACCGCGGCTCACCGCTTCACCAATCTCGCAACCGTGCACCTGGGCATCCCGGTGCACTTCCTCAAGGTGCACGAGTCGGGGACGATCACGAAGGCGTACGAGAACGACGACGTGAACTTCCCCACCGACCGCCTCGGCTCGATCGAGGGCCAGATGTGCTGCCGGCGGTGGACGAGCCGCGTGGTGTTCGAGGAGGACGACCTCTTCAACCCGTACTACCAGTACACCGACACCGGCAACGGGACGTACTGGTGCACCGCCCGTGTCGAGCAGTCGAGCGAGGGGGCCCACTCGGTGAGCGTGGGCGTGCGCTTCGACGACACGAAATGGTTCCGGGGGCGAGACACGTCGAACCGCGGTATCTCTCGGCACTCCGTCGAGACGTGCTGCCGCCGCGCCCCGGCGGAGCTCGAGGCGACCTGGCGGGGGCAGGCCTGGCCGAATGTCCGCACGCCGCGGACGTTGCTTGCGACCCTGCCGACCGGGGCGTTCCCCGGGGTCGACACGACCGAGATGTACGAGTTCCTGCAGGCGCACGCGCCGGAGTGACCCCGGCCGCCGCGACCGGGCCCGGGCCCTCCGACACGCTCGGTCGGATGCCACGGAGGCGGCGAAAGCACCCGGTCCCGGTCGCGATGCCCCGGGGCCTGAACGATCAGGGGATCACGGGCGGAAACCGGCAGGGGTGCAGAGTGCACACTCGGGCGGTCAGATCGGGCGACATGCACATAGGCCGGGGTGGGCGCCGGGAATAACGTGTCCAGCACCCGCACCGTCCCTCTTCCGCAAAAGGACACTCCCATGGCACGTATGGCCCACGCCGACGACTTCGCCCTCAGCCGCGTGACACCCGACGCCCAGAAGCACTGGTTCGGCATCGCCGTGCAGCGCTTCGGTCAGGTCTCGGCCCTGTCGCAGTTCCTCCTGGGCGCCACCCTCGGCTACGCGATGACCTTCAGCGAGGCGTTCCTCGCGCTGCTGCTCGGCTCGATCATCCTCGAGGTGATCATGTGCATCGTCGGGATCATCGGACAGAAGGAGGGGCTCAACACCGCGCTGCTGGCTCGCTGGACCGGTTTCGGCGAGATCGGGGCCTCCCTGGTGGGGCTCGCGATCGGTATCAGCCTCATCGGCTGGTTCGGCATCCAGTCGGCCATCTCGGCCGAGTCGCTCGACTCGCTGCTGCCGGGCCTGATGCCGATGTGGGCGTGGAGCCTGCTGTTCGGTCTCGCCGTCACCGCGATCGTGGCCGTCGGCTTCGTCGGCATGCAGTGGCTCGCCAACATCACCGTGCCCCTGTTCCTCGTGCTCGTGGGCTGGTCGATCATCACCGAGCTCAGCAACCACTCGATCGGCGACCTGCTCACCTCGCCCGCCCCCGGACCCACCATGTCGGTGTGGCAGGGAACGGCGATCGTCGCCGGAGGTCTCATCGTCGGCGCCATCATCACCGCCGACATGACCCGCTTCAACCGCTCCAAGGCCGACGTCGTCAAGCAGACCGTCGTGGGCGTCTCGCTCGGCGAGTTCGTCATCGGCCTCTCGGGAGTGCTGCTGGCCCACGCCGCGCAGACGGGCAACATCGTCGCGATCGTCACGTCGTCGGTCGGCCTCGTGGGACTCATCATCGTCATCACCGGCACGCTGAAGATCAACGACTGGAACCTGTACTCGTCGACCCTCGGCCTGGTGAACTTCATCTCCACCGCGTTCGGCAAGAACCTGAACCGCGTCAGCACCACCATCGTGCTCGGCGTGGTCGGTTCGATCCTCGCGGCCGCCGGCATCCTGTCGCAGTTCACCGGCTTCCTCATCATCCTCGGCGTCGTCTTCCCGCCCATCGCCGGAATCATGGTCGCCGAATACTTCATCGTGCGTCGCTGGCGCGGCGAGCTCGACGCCTCGCGCGCCGAGGGCCGCCTGCCGCTCACCGCTCCGCGCCTGGTTCCCGTGACCCTGGTGGTCTGGCTCGTCTCGGCCCTCGTCGGCTACTTCGTGACCTGGGGCATTCCGGCGATCTCCTCGCTCGTGCTCTCGATCGTGCTGTACACCGTCGCCGGCAAGCTCGGCTGGGTGCGCGGTGTCGGCGAGGCGACCACCGCGCAGGCTCCCGTGCGCGACGCCGCCCCCGTGGCATCCTGACCCGTCCCCTCCGAACGAAAAGAGCTCCACCCATGCACATCGGCATCGACGTCGGCGGCACCAACACCGACGCAGTGCTCATGGACGGCAAGGACACCCTCGCCGGCGTGAAGAAGTCCACCAGCCCGGATGTCACCACCGGCATCGTCGACGCGATCGCCGCCCTGCGCGCCGAACGCGACTTCGCCGGCTCCGACATCGACGCGGTCATGATCGGCACGACCCACTTCATCAACGCGCTCGTGCAGGCCCAGCGGCTCGCCCCGACCGCCGCGGTGCGGCTCGGTCTTCCCGCCACGAAGGCCCTGCCGCCGCTCGTGGACTGGCCGAGCGTCCTCACCGACGCGATCCAGGCGCGCAGCTACCTCGCCCACGGAGGGTACGAGTTCGACGGGCGGCCGATCTCCCCGCTCGATGAGGACGAGCTGCGCGGCATCGCCGACGACATGAAAGCGAACGGCGTGCGCTCCGTGGCGATCTCGTCGGTGTTCTCGCCGGTCAATCACGACCTCGAGGTGCGCGCGGCCGAGATCCTCGGCGATGTGCTGGGGCCCGACGTGGCCATCTCGCTCTCGCACGAGATCGGCCGGATCGGTCTGCTCGAGCGCGAGAACGCGACGATCATCAACGCCGCGCTCCGCGAACTCGCCTCCGAGATCGTCGACGGGCTCACCGCGGCGGTGCGCGCGGAGGGGATCGAGGCCCCGATCTTCCTCAGCCAGAACGACGGCACGCTGATGGACGAGGACTACGTGCGCCTGTATCCCGTCGCCACCTTCGCATCGGGTCCCACCAACTCGATGCGCGGCGCCGCGCTCACCAGCGGCCTGCAGACGTGCGCGGTGGTCGACATCGGCGGCACGACGGCCGACATCGGTCTGCTCAACGCCGGGTTCCCCCGGGAGACGGCGAACGAGGTCAAGGTCGCCGGCATCCGCACCAACTTCCGGATGCCGGACGTGCTGTCGATCGGCATCGGCGGCGGCTCGATCGTCGATGAAGAGACCGCGGAGGTGGGGCCCGCATCCGTCGGTTACCGCCTGACCGAGGAGGCGCTGGTGTTCGGCGGCTCCACGCTCACCGCGACCGACATCGCCGTCGCGGCAGGGCGCGCGAACGTGGGCGACCCCTCGCGCGTCGCGCACCTGGACCCCGCCTTCGTCCAGCGCGTGCTCGCACGCATCGCCGATCGCGTGGCCGAGGCCGTCGACCGCATGCGCACCTCGCCCGAGCCGATCCCGGTCGTCGCCGTCGGCGGCGGCAGCATCCTCCTCCCCGAGGAGCTGCCGATGTTCGGCGCTGTGCATCGCCCCCTCAACTACGCGGTCGCCAACGCCATCGGCGCGTCCATCGCCCAAGTGGGCGGCGAGATCGACAAGGTCTACGCGATCGAGCCCGGCCGCCGCGACGAAGGCATCGCCGCGATCCGCGCCGAGGCCGTCGACAAGGCCATCGCCGCGGGCGCGCGACCGTCGTCGGTGTCGATCGTCGACTTCGACGAGGTGCCGATCCCCTACCTGCCGGGTAACGCCACCCGGGTGCGCGTGAAGGCCGTGGGCGATCTCGACATGGGCGTGCGGGCGTGAGCTGGCAGCTCACCCCGTCAGTCGTGGGCGACCTCGCCCGCGGCGCCGCGGTGCTCGGCACCGGCGGCGGGGGAGACCCGTACATCGGCGCGCTGCTCGCCCGCCAGGCACTGGCCGTCCACGGGTCGGTCACGGTCGTGGGCCTCGACGAACTGCCCGACGACGCCCTCGTGCTGACCGTCGCGATGATGGGGGCCCCGACCGTCATGGTCGAGAAGCTCCCGAGCCTCGAAGAGGTCGTCGCACCCGTGCACGCGCTCGGCGCCTCGCTCGGGCGTCCCGTCACCCACATTGCGTGCGCCGAGGCCGGCGGGGTCAACTCGACCATCCCGATCGCCGCCGCAGCAGCCCTGGGCCTGCCGCTGCTGGATGCCGACGGCATGGGCCGCGCGTTTCCCGAGCTGCAGATGGTGCTCCCCACGCTCTACGGCATCACCGCATCGCCCCTCGCCTTCGCCGACGAGAAGGGCAACACCGCCGTGCTGTCCACGATCGACAACACCTGGACCGAACGCATCGCGCGCGTCGCGTGCGTCGAGATGGGGTGCTCGGTCATGCTCGCCGGTTTCGCCATGTCGGGGGCGAGCGCACGCGAGGCGCTCGTGCCCGCATCGCTGTCGGCGTGCCTGTCCATCGGACGCGGCATCGTCGCGGCGCGCGAGGCGAAGACCGACCCGGTCACCGCGGTCGTCGCCGCCCTCGGCGGGCGCGAGGTCTTCGAGGGCAAGGTCGTCGACGTCGAGCGCGGGACCACGGCGGGCTTCGCCCGCGGCAACGCCCGCATCGAGGGCGCGGGCGACACGCTGACGCTGTCGTTCCAGAACGAGCACCTCATCGCGCGCACGACCACCGGCATCCTTGTCACGACCCCCGACCTCATCATCGTGCTCGACGCCGAGAGCGCCGAGCCCATCACCACCGAGGGTCTGCGCTACGGCCAGCGCGTGCGCGTGGTCGCCGCGCCGAGCGACGAGCGCTGGCACGGTGCCGACGCCCTCGCCATGGTCGGACCCGGCTACTTCGGCTACGACCTGCCCTCCCACCGCTTCGACGGAACCATCGAGAACTCGGAGACCGCCGCATGAGCTGGACCCTGACCGCCGCCGACCTCCCCGACCTGGCCCGCGGCGCAACGTTGCTGGGAACCGGGGGCGGCGGCGACCCCTACATCGGGCAGAAGCTCGTGGAGCGCGTGCTCGGCGCGGGGAGCATCACCGTGCTCGACCCCGACGAGATCGCCGACGACCTGTTCGTGATCCCCACCGCGCAGATGGGCGCCCCGACCGTGATGGTCGAGAAGATCCCGGCCGGCACCGAGCCCACGCTTGCGCTGCGCACCCTCGAGAAGCACCTCGGACGCACCGCCGATGCGACCATGCCGATCGAGTGCGGGGGCATCAACTCGATGATCCCGCTTCTCGTCGCCGCCGAAACCGGTCTCCCGGTGGTGGATGCCGACGGCATGGGCCGCGCCTTCCCGGAACTGTCGATGGAGACCTTCGCCGTCTACGGCGTGCACGGTTCGCCCCTCGCCCTCGCGGGGGAGCGCGGCGAGACCGCCGTCATCGACACCGGCGACGACGACCGTCAGATGGAGTGGCTGGCCCGTGGTGTCACGATCCGCCTCGGCGGAGTGTCGCACATCGCCGAGTACGCCATGACCGGGGCCGACGTGCGCCGCACGGCGATCCCGCGGACGCTGTCGATGGCGCTGGCACTGGGTCGTGGCATCCGCGAGGCCCGTGAGCAGCATCGCTCGCCGTTCGAGGCCATCGCCGAGACCCTCTCGACCACCCTCTATCCGCATGTGCGGGAGCTGTTCGTGGGGAAGGTCGCCGACGTCGAGCGGCGCACCACCGACGGCTTCGCGAAGGGACGGGCGACCATCGCCGCCCTCGGGCCCGACGACGACTCGACCCTCGAGGTGGCGTTCCAGAACGAGAACCTCGTCGCCCACCGTGACGGCGTGCTCGTGGCGATCGTGCCCGACCTCATCTGCATCACCGACATCGAGTCCGCCGAGCCCATCACCACGGAGGGCCTGCGCTACGGCCAGCGCGTGCGCGTGCTCGGCATCTCGACGCCCGACATCATGCGCACCCCCGGCGCGCTCGCCGCATTCGGCCCTTCGGCGTTCGGTCTCGCCGACGCGTTCACCCCGGTCGAGCAGCTCGAGCCGGAGGACGCCCGCGCGCTGATTACCCTGTGAGCATGAGAACCCTCGGGCCCGACCGCCTGCCGGCGCTGGCCCGGGGGTTCTCGCTGCTCGGCTCGGGCGGGGGCGGGGCCACCACCCTGCTCGAGCTCATGGCCGCCGAACTGCTCGACGGCCCGGTCGAGGTGCATGACGTCGACGACCTCGACCCGCTCACCCCGTGCGTCGCCGTCGGATTCGCCGGGTCGACCTACCTGCTGGGCGAACGCGTGCCCGCTGAAGACGCCTTCGTGCCGCTGCTGGCTGCGGCCGAGCGCTGGACCGGGGTGGCCGCAGTGGCCGTGTGCGCGATGGAGGGGGCCGGCCTGAACGGCCTCACGCCGTTCCTCCTCGCCCGCGACTACACGCTCGTCGACGCCGATCTGATGGGTCGCGCGCTGCCCGGGATCGACCAGCTCTCCCTGGTGGTCGACGCCGTGCCCGGTGTGGTGCTGGTCGCCGACACCGGAGGGGGCGTCATGGTCGTGGAATCCACGCGGCCCGCCGACGTCGAGAGCCTCGTACGCGCGAGTCTCATCCGAGCCGGGGGTGCCGGCGCCGTTCTCGTCGCGGGCTTCACCGTCGGCGACCTGGCGACCCATGGCATCCCGGGCACCTTCGCCCGGGCGGCCGCGCTGGGCGACGCCGATGTCTTCGGCGAGAGCCTCCCCGGTGGGCGGATCCTCGCGGCGGGACGGGTGAGTGCGGTGGACGCCGTTCCCGACGACCCCTTCGTCCGATCGATCGAGCTGACCGGCGACGACGGTGCGCTGCTGCGCCTGGTCGCACGGTCGGAGTTCCTCGCGGTGACCCGCGACGGGCGGACGATCGCGGCATCCCCCGACATCCTCGTGGCGATCGACAGCGTGTCGGGCGACGTGCTCCAGGTCGACGCGGTCACGCTCGCCCGTCACGTGCGCGTGGTGTCGCTTCCGGCGCCGGCGTGGTGGACGGCCGCCGCCGGCCGCCTCGCGCACGTGATGCCCGCCGTCTATGGGTTGCCCGATCTGGAGGTGGAGTCGTGATGACCGCGCTGCGATCCTCGCCCCGCCAACCGAGGAGAGCGCCGTGACGCCCCTGGATCTGCGCGCGCTACTGGCGCACCCCGCGAACGGCCGGGTCCGTGTGCTGGTCGACGCCCCGGGCGTCGAGGCCTTCGCCGGTGTGGTGGTCGCCGCGCGCGAAGCGCTGCTGCCCGAACGGGGAGACGGCGACCTCGCCGCGCTCATCGAGCGACCGCCCTCGGCGCCGTGGCAGCAGGACGCCCTCGTGCGCCGCGTGCGCGACCGCGGCTTTCGCGGTCTCGCCCTCTCCGGGGCGGATGTGCTGGGGGCCGGCAGTCGCGGCCTCGCCGCCCGCCTGGGGCTCACCCTGCTCGCCGTCGACGACCCGATGGCCCTGGCCCGCGCCGGGTGGGAGCTCGTTCAGGGTCGTGACGCCCTGACGCTCGGGTACGTCAGGCGCGTGGCGCAGTCGATCGAGTACTCCGCCGCGCACCTGGCCGATCTGCTGCGCCACCTCTCGGCCAGCGTCGGACACGGTGTCGCGCTCATCGACGCCGAGGGCGTGCTGCTGCAAGCCGGTGGTGACCTGCCCGAGCCGGTGAGAGCGGCGATCGACTTCGGCCTCTGGCAGGACGTGGTCTCGGTCGCCGAAGGAGCGGCCGCTTCGGTGCGCGTCGACAGCCCGAGCCGCGCGGGGCTGCGGCTGGCCGTCTTCGGGACGGGGCTCAGCGCCGCGCAGCTGTCGGCCCTGGCCGTGGCGGCGGAGGTGGCGATGCCGGCGGTGGCCGCGCGCATCCTCATCGACGAGGTGGCGGACGTGAGCGATGCCGCCGTGGCATCCGGTCTGCTCCGGGAGTTCCTCGAGGCCCGCGACGCCCGCGACCCCGATGTCGAGCAGCGCATGAGCGAGCGGGGCTGGCGCACGGGTGGGTACCACCTCGCGTTCCGCATCGCCGGGCGCCGTCGGCTCGAGACACTCGAGCTGCTGCGTTTCGTTCGGCGGATCCTCGCTGCCCTCCCCGTCGACTCGCAGGCCGTGACCAGCGGCCGCGGCGTGACCGGCTGGCTGAGCTTCGCCGAGCCGCCGGCACCGGACCGCCTCGACGAGCACGTCGCCGCCGTGCGCGCCCTGCACGACCAGGTGCGACGCTCGTTCGACGTCGCAACCGGCGTCGGGTCGCTCGACAGTGGCGCGAGCGGGCTGTTGCGCAGCATCGACGGCGCGGTCGACGGCGCGCGCATCGCCGCCGGACGCGCCGCGACGGGCTGGTTCGTGCGCGTCGACGCCCTGGGCATCGAGCAGGTGCTGCTGTCGTGGGCCGGGTCCGACACCTTCGTGCCCGCCGCCGAGTCGCTCCTCGCTCCTCTCGCCTCGCAGGGCCCGGAACTGCTCGAGACGTTGACGGCTTACCTCGACCACGAGTCCGGCGTCTCGGCCACGGCGACCGCCCTGGGCCTGCATCGCAATACCGTGGCGATGCGCATCGCTCGCGCGCAGGAGTTGCTCGGCGTCGACCTCACCGACACCGACGCCCGTCTCGCCCTGCACCTCGCCTGCCGCGCGCTGCGCTGAGGCCGTCGCGGGGGCGGCTGGCGGCTGGCGGCGCGCCGTCCTGCGGAGTGTGGGCCGGACACGCCGTTCGGGATGCCGATGTATCGGCGTGTCTCGGACGAACTCCGCACGACGGTTCACGCCGCGAGCACCGACCCCGCGGGGCGACGGGGGGAGGGTTGCGTGAATACCTTTCGCGTGTAAGGTTTTAGAGCAGTGAGCTCCGTCCCCCCGGAGCGCTTTCGATGAGGAGAGCCAGTCATGAAGCACACCCTCGCGGCATCCACCGCGGTCGTCGGACTCGTCCTGGGCGGTCTCGCCGCGGCATCCCCCGCCGTCGCCGCACCGGCAGAGAAGCCCGGTCCGCCGGGGCACGCCGGTCCGCCCGCGCATGCCGGCCCCGGCGCACGTGACCTCGAGCGCTATGCCGCCGACACCTGGGCCTCGCTCGCGGCGATGGCCCACGAGAACACCGGCCTTCCCGACGACAACATCGGGGGTGCGCTGGATGAGTCCACGGCATCCGGCTACACCTCGCCGACCAACATCGGCGGGTACCTGTGGTCGACGGTGACCGCGCGCGACCTCGGCATCATCGACGCCGACGAAGCGCGGGATCGCTTGACCGCGACGGTGTCGACGCTCGAGACGATGGAGCGCAACGACGCCAGCGGCATGTACTACAACTGGTACGCGCCCGACACCGGCGCCAAGCTCGAGATCTTCCCGACCTCGGGCGAGGTCATCCACCCGTTCCTCAGCACCGTCGACAACGGCTGGCTCGCGGCGGGGCTGAGGATCGTCCGCGAGGCCGAGCCGACACTCGCCAATCGAGCCGACACGCTCTACCGGTCGATGGACTTCTCGGCGTTCTTCGACGCGGCGGGGGCGGCGGGACTCCCGGCCGGCACGAACCGCGGCGGCTTCTGGGAGGCCCCTCCCGGCGACGGCTGCGCGGTCGAGGCGCCGATGTACAACGGCAGCGGCGAGACCGCGTTCTACACGTGCCACCACTACGACACGACCGTGAGCGAGAGCCGCATCGCGACCTACCTCGGCATCTCGGAGGGGGCGATCCCGGCGACGGGGCTGTACGGCACCCACCGCACCATGCCCGCCGGCTGCGACTGGGCGTGGCAGGAGCAGCTGCCCACCGGCGAGACTCGCACCTATGACGGCGTCGACGTCTATGAGGGCGTGTATTCCTACGACGGCATGTCGTTCGCCCCGAGCTGGGGCGGGAGCATGTTCGAGGCGCTCATGCCCGATCTGCTGATCCCCGAGACCGAATGGGGCCCTCGCTCGTGGGGCGTGAACCACCCGATCACCGTCGAGGTGCAGAAGCGTCACGGGCTGAAAGAGGCCGGGTACGGGTACTGGGGCTTCTCGCCCGCCAGCAACCCCTTCGGCGGCTACGCCGAGTACGGCGTCGACATCGCCGGCATGCGCTCCGACGGATACACCTCGGATGCCGAGAAGACCGACGTCGACATCGACCGCCCGGGCTGCAACGAGGGGACGAACCCCGACCCCACCTTCGGTGACGGCGTCGTCACGCCGCACGCCGCGTTCCTCGCACTGCCGTACGACCGCGCCGGTGTGCTGAAGAACCTGCGGGGCCTGGAGAAGAAGCTCGGCGCCTATGGGCCCGGCGGGTTCTACGACGCCGTCGCGGTGAAGAGCGGCACGATCGCCGAGCGATACCTGTCGCTCGACCAGTCGATGATCATGGCCGCGATCGGCAACGCGCTGACCGGCGACTCCCTGAAGGACTACATGGTCGATGACAGGATGGAGCAGAACCTCCGGCCCGCCATCGAACAGCAGGTCTTCGGTTCGTCGTGGGGCGCCTCGCGTCCCTGACGGATCGACCGCTCGATGCCCGGTGCCTCGCGGAGGTGCCGGGCATCGGTGTGTCCGGACGGGGAGGGGATGCCGATGACCGACGCACCAGCACAGCGCGCGCGTCGCGGCAGCTATGCGAAAGGGCAGCAGACGCGCCAACGCATCGTCGACGAGGCGGTCGTCGTCTTCGGGCGGTCGGGCGTGACGGCAGGGTCGCTCCGCGAGGTCGCCGCCCGAGTCGGCCTCACCCCCGCGGGGCTCCTGCACCACTTCGCCTCGAAGGAGGAGCTGTTCGCCGAGGTGTTGCGCCAGCGCGACGAGCGCGTCCGCGCGGCCGCTGGGGACCCGGACGAGCACACCCTCGTCGAGCAGATGCGCAAAGTTGTCGCGCACAACGCCACCACGCGCGGCCTCACGTCTTTGTACACACTGGTCGTCGCCGAGGCTGGCGACCCCGCCCACCCCTCGCACGAGGCTTTCGCCGAGCGGTACCGCCGCAGCGCCGAGACGGCCGCCGAGCTGCTGCGGGCCGGGCAGGCCGCGGGGGAGGTGCGCGCCGACGTCGATCCGGAGCGCGCCGCACGGCTGCTGAGCGCCGTGATGGACGGCCTGCAGCAGCAGTGGCTCCTCGACGAGTCGGTGGACATGCCCGCACTTTTCGCCGAGTTCGTGCGGGGTTATCTCGAACCTCACGGCTGAGGTGGCGGCATCCGTTCCGTCCGTGGGCTGGTGGTGCTCGTGGGCCGTGCGGCGGAGATCGTGCGGGTCGCCTGGGCCGTCCGGCGGAGTTGGTGGTGAAACGCCGGTTCTGGCTGCCGATGGCTCGGCGTGTTGGCGGTCGATTCCGCCGGAGGGTACGTGTGAGGTCTGGCAGTGGTGGGGGCGTTCGTGGGGGTCGCCTGGGCCGTCCGGCGGAGTTGGTGGTGAAACGCCGGTTCTGGCTGCCGGTGGCTCGGCGTGTTGGCGGGCGATTCCGCCGGAGGGTACGTGTGGGGTCTGGCAGTGGTGGGGGCGTTCGTGGGGGTCGCCTGGGCCGTGCGGCGGAGTTCGTGGCGAGACGCCGGTTCTGGCTGCGGGTGGCTCGGCGTGTTGGCGGGTGATTCCGCTGGACGGTTCGTGTGGGGTCTGGCAGTGGTGGGGGTGTTTGTGGGGGTCGCCTGGGCCGTGCGGCGGAGTTCGTGGTG